>Ga0256914_1000035_pt1 | contig 138681 bp, 164 predicted proteins | sample HulkmetaG_FD_191571 | JGI IMG/M metagenome (GOLD analysis project Ga0256914, IMG submission 191571) | Hydrothermal chimney microbial communities from Main Endeavour vent field at the Juan de Fuca Ridge, Pacific Ocean - Hulk | ecosystem: Environmental > Aquatic > Marine > Hydrothermal vents ...
GTTGGTGCGTGATATTGATAGTTTGCTATCTTACCATCCTTAACAACAATCCAATGACGAACAGCACCACGAGGAGCCTCCAACCAACCAACACCAACAGCAAATGTTGGGTATTGTGGATATCTCCATGGCCTTCCTGGAACATTGTACCATGCTGGTTTCTCTCTAAACACCTCAGTAAGCTTTGTAAGACTCCACCATGCTGCAAATACTGCACATGCTAGTGAGAATGCCCTAGCGTAAAGTCTAAACATTGTTGTAGATGCCTCATTCCATCACTCAGCTACAAGTTCAGAATCGTAAAGTTCAGGAACTTCACTATACGGTAATCCATATAGTTGTGATGGTACTAGAGATGTAATGCTTGGTCTACTAGTTAGTATCCCTAGACTATATGCCTCATCTATGAGATCTTGAGCATACTTTAAAGCTTCATTCCAAGATGGTAATACTAGCCTAATCTTACCATTACCAGAAGACATCTCAAGACCAGTATATAGACTATGTCTAGAACTATTCAAAGCCTGAACCCACAACTTCGCTATTGGACCTGCCTCAAATGGTACTAATGTTCTATCTGGAAGTACCATTCTAGGTTCTGCACACCAGCTATATGGCTCTCCTTCCCAAACCTCTGGAATCTTAGGTAGTGGTCCTGGATTTGGAATTGTCTCCTTATTCCACTCATGGTATGGTATAAGCTCAGGTATACCATCTGCAAGAGGTCTACCAAGTGGATCAGCACTTACATACCTAGACATGTATTGTGCAGCTCCCTGATAATATCCTGATGTTAGTAGTTCAACCATGTTACGTTGTAGATCTGCAAATTCACTATACACAATTCTAGAACCTATGGCAAGTCCAGGCTTAAACAATCTTAAACTATATGCATAGTTATAACCCCCATATACTTCACTATACGTAAATGAGGATCTATCACTAGTAAATATTTCTGCAAATGGATCATCAAATAAACCACCTGAAAGCATTATTGGTGGTCTATATGTCAAACCTTCACATTTAGCATATGTCTCACCTGTCTGCTTAACCTCAACATTCTTATAGTAGAAGTTGAACATGTCAATCCACTGTGAAAGTATAAACTTGACCCACATAGTCAACATGACAAGTCTAGGTAGGTAGTATGTGAATAGACTCTTCAAATCATCAACAGGATATACAATACCACCAGGAACTAGCGTTTCAGGATGTGCATATTTTCCATATATTAACGATCCAGCCTCTTTAGCAAGTCTCTGATAGTACACTGTCAGTAGATAGGTCTTACCAGGTTTTGGAATTGGATTCCAACCCTTCATCATATCTGCAATAGTTGAATAGCCATGATACTTAGAGTATGTACATGATACACCTTTAGCAAGCTCATACACACTTGGAGTAAGCTTACCAACAGTATACTCTGAGTAGTCTGGTCCTTCTAGTAAACTTAGAAGTACTGAGTGATCATAGGTGTAGTCTGTCATTGCATATGCAAGATTTCTAAGACATACACCTAGAGGCGTTACAGGAACTCCAAGAGCAACATCACAAGCTAGTGTACTAGCATTAGCATGTGCAGCACCACAAACACCACAAGATCTAGAAGTTACAAATATTGCAGTATCTGGAGTTCTATTCTTCAAAATAACTTCAAAACCTCTAAACATTATTGCAATAGTAAATGCCTTCTCAATCTTTCCAGTAGTAGTATTTGCAGTAACATATATTCCAAGATGACCTTCAATCCTAGTTATAGGCTCGATCTTTAACGTGATCGACATCTAGAATCTGACATATAGAACATGTAGAATCTAAATAAAGTGTTACCCACGTAACACCATATACAAAACTCTTTTCAATAATTATTCACGTAGATTCTCACCACGTATGTAGGTAGTATGAGAGTGAATATTAAGATTTCTGAAACATGTAAAGTTAGGAGAGTAGTAGATAACTGAGCTATATTAAACAGATCTCAGATAGGATACCCTTCTTCACATATCTAGTGTGCCGGATTCTCATCACTCCTACTCTCCTCCTCTCCGCCTAGTGCTTTTAAATGTAGTTTCTCCCTCTCTTCTTTAGGTGTTGTTGAAAATTCCTTCTCCATCCTATCTAGAGCTTTTTCAATTTCCTCATCCTCACCGAGAACGTAAGTTTTCAATTCAGACACACCTAAGGCATGTTCAAATGCTTCTTCTAACTCTAACTCTCCAATTTCTATTCCCTCAGTTATATATTTTAATGCTTCTTCAATATTAACATCTAGATCATACTCCTTTCTAAAGAATTGTACAATATTTTCAAGATCTCTCTTCAATAAATCTAGAGCATTTTTATACTCTCTAGGTACCCACTGTGGCCAATCTATTATGTATGGCTTCTCCTCTTCTTCACTAAATTCAACAATCACATTATACTCACTTAAATCTCCATGTACAATACCTACATCTCTATACAGTGTTGCTACATCATCAAGAATTTTACCTAAAACTTCTTCAGGTTTTTCAAGACCTGTCCTTATCTCTGAAAGTTTTAATGATTCTATATATTTCATAACTACTGCATGTCTATTAACACTTATAGGCTTTGGAACACTTATATCAGCATTATATGCAAGTACTAGAGCTTTATACTCCATATGTGCTGAAAGTCTAGACTCGTATAGCCATGTTATGTGTCTTCTCTCACCAACCCAAATTCTGAACTTTCTAGTCTGTCTAAAACTAGTTCTACCAAGTCTATGAAACTTAACTACAAGCTTATTACCTGCATAATCTTCAGCAACATATACATCACTCTCCTTACCAACACCTAGAGGTGTTGGTGAGAGTTTCTCAATTACACCCCTCTTAGCAAGTGTGTGAAGTGCAAGAACATCATATCCAGAATATGTAAGTCTATAACCTGTGTAATTACCTTTCCATCTTAAGACCATTCCAAAAGAGTTCAACTTCTTCAAACTTTTAGATACAAGTTCCCAAGACCTATTACTCCACTTAACAATAACCTCAATAGGAACCCACTCAAACTTTCTATGAGCAATCTCGATTACTCTCAAAATTCTCAAATCTAGCTTAGTAAGTTCATTATATGCAGATAGTAGACTTCTAACACTCAACTCAACACCAAGTACTAACTAGTTATTGGGGAGTAATAAATCTATGTCAATATTAGAAGAATATGTCAAGTTTAGCCTTCTTTCTCTTAGACATGGCTTTTCTAAGTCTCTCAATACCTCTCAAAACTCTATCTCTACTAAAGTCATGTTCTCCACATAGAAAATCTATGATACCTTTATCATCAGGATCTCTAAACTCTATAACATAGTCATCTGTCTTTGGAGGATTTAGAAAATATTCCTTAATCTTCAGAGGATCAACAGGCCATTGAACATTTTTCAATACTGTATTCAACATCTTTTCAAGACTACCAAACTCATGTATAAGTCTTAATGCACGTTGTGGTCCTATTCCAGGAATTCCATCAGGATTGTAGTCAGTTCCTAGTAGTATTGCTAGATCTATGAGCTGTGACCTATCTTTCAATTTTAACGCCTTCAATACCTGTTCAAGCTCTATAATTTCAGGTTTAACTTCAACATACTCTTCTCTACCTGGAAGTTTTCTCTTACCTGTAATTGTCAAATTTCTAACAAGTCTAGGAGAGCCAAATAGTAGTGCATCATAGTCTTGACTACCTGAAGCCCAAGTACTTCCCTTCATAGTCATATACGCTGCCTGTGCCTCACCTTCAGCGGGTGCTTGAACCCATGGAATACCCATCAATGTTAGTAACTTCTTAGCATCTTCAACCATTTCATTTGTGAGGAATAGTGCACGTTTAGCATATTTTCTAGCCTCCTCCTTATCACCACGCTCTAAAGCCTTAACCCACTTATCTAAAGCTTCTTCTCTCTGCCTCTTCCTTCTAGCAATCTCCAGAAGCTTCATCTCAGGAGTCTTACCATCAAAGACATATACAGGCCATACATCCTGTTCTACAAAATTTATAGTTCTATAAAATAGACCACTTAGATGACTAGTAATTCTACCATGAGAATCCATGAGTGGTTTACCATCAGGCTGTCTAATAGATGCTAAAAATTGATAAAGTGCATTATATGCATCTATCGCAATAATCTTACCACTTAAATATGAAAAATCAACCTGCTTCCTAACTTCAGATGGTATAAGTTTACCAAGCTCAGTAACACCCATTTAGACGTGTATAGAATTATCAAACTTATAAACGCTAGTACACGACTAGTTGTGTGGTATATGGAGAATATCCAATTGTGAGACTTAGAAGACTTAGAAGAACTAGCCTTATTAGAGATCTAGTAGCAGATGTATGTATAAGAGTTGAAAAGTTGATAATGCCAATATTTGTTAAGGAAGGTATAGAAAATCCTGAGGAGATAGAGTCAATGCCAGGACAGTATAGATGGCCTCTAAATGATAAATTAATAAAATTTATAGATGACTGCTACACACACAACATAAGAAACTTCATAATATTTGGAATACCAAAACATAAAGATTCTATAGGTAGTGAAGCATATTCAAGTGATGGAATAGTGCAGAAAACTGTGAAAATTTTAAGAGAAACATTTTCAGATAAGATACTTATAATAACAGACCTATGCCTATGCCAATACACTGATCATGGACATTGTGGAATAGTTAGACAAGGAAGATATGGACCATACATAGATAATGATGATACATTGAAGATATATGCTAAGATAGCTATATCACATGCAGAAGCAGGAACAGACATAGTAGCACCATCAGGAATGATGGATGGACAAGTAAGAGCTATTAGAGAAGCATTAGATAATGCAGGATTTAGAGATGTAGCAATAATGTCATATAGTGTGAAGTATGCAAGCTCATTCTACGGACCATTTAGAGAAGCTGCATATAGTGCACCAAGATTTGGAGATAGAAAGACATACCAGATGGACTATAGAAACATTCATGAAGCATTGAGAGAAGTTGCTCTAGATATTGAAGAAGGTGCAGATATTGTAATGGTTAAACCAGCATTAGCATATTTAGACATTATTAAACTAGTAAAAACACACTTCCCATACATACCACTAGCAGCATATAACGTGTCTGGAGAATATGCAATGGTTAAAGCAGCAGCAAAGATGGGATGGATAGATGAGAAGTCTATAATAATTGAAATATTGACAGCAATATTTAGAGCAGGTGCAGACATGGTAATAACATACCATGCTAGAGAAGTTGTAGACATTTTACACTAACGAATGATTTATAACTACTCAAAACACAACTATGCAAAATGGATAGAACAAAACTCTTAACAACAATACTCCTAACACTCATAGTAGTTCTAACAGGAATAACAACAACAATACTAGCAGTAAAATGTGTATGGGAAAAATCAACAACAATACACGCACTTGCAGTTAGTGGAAATACAGGAGAAGTACTAAACATATCAATAACAGAACTAGAACCAGGAGATGGAATTGTATATATAGCATCACTACCACTACCAGCATATGGACCAGGAGGAGAAGGACAGATGTTCATAGCATCATCACAACTAGCATTCTACACAGCAAGCATGCTTGCATGGAAACCACCATTCAACTACAGCTTCTTAATAAAAGTTGAGGGTAATATAGTTGAGGTTGGGGGACCATCAGCAAGTGCATACATGACTGTAGCAATGTTTTCACTATTAACAAACAGTACAATGAGACAGGACATGACAATGACAGGAATGATACTACCAGGAGGACTTGTAGGTCCTGTAGGTGATGTACCTATAAAAATTGAAGCTGCAGCAAAGAATGGGTATAAGATAGTACTAGTACCACTACTAAACTACCTAACATTGATAGGAAGAAGGTTTCCAGCAAAAGTAATTCCTGTAATAGATGTTGAACAAGCAATACAGTACTTCACAGGAATACAACTCGTAAATAATAGCTTAACTATAAGCTCAATATTAAAATCTAATAAAAATATAACAAGAACATTAAAATACATATGGGAAACAATATATAATGCATTTAAAACATTAGATCTAACAAAGTTAACATTAAAACAGGAAGAACAAGTATTTAAACTTGTAGAACATGCTAAAGAAGAAGCAAAATTAGGAAACTACTATACAGCAGCATCACTACTATATCAAGCAATTGTTAAATATTTTGAATATCTATACATAAACGAGTATAATAATAGAGCAAGAATGTATACACCTGACATAGCTATAGAGTATTTTAATAACATTGCATCTAAACTTAAGTCAGAAATTGAAGATATAGAATATGAGATATCTATAGAAAAACCAACAATATACACAATAGACCTACTAATTGGAATATATGAGAGAATACTTGAAGCTAAGAATCTACTACAGGAATATCACGCAGAATTGAATAGTGGATCTATAGCACAAGCTCTAGAAGCATTAGCAATAGCTAGTGCAAGAGTACTCTCATTAAAAACTTGGTTAGAAGTTTTGAAATTTGTAGAGAAAAACTATCCAAGTAGAATAATAAATAGTGAAGTTTTGAGAAGAGTAGCTGAAATATATGTACAGTACTGTAAAGCATTGATAGGATATTCACCACTGATAAGATTTATTGGTGGAGAGGTAACACCTCAAATATATGTTCAAAAAATGATAACACTATATCAAGAGGGTAGATATGTTAAAGTTATAGCATTAAGTTTCCACTACCTATCGGACATAACTACAGGATTAATATCAGGATTTCTACAACAGATAAGACAGACGATAACGATTAGTAAAGTATCGAACATATTGATGAAAGGAGCAGATAGTTTAAGAGAATCAGCATTAACTAGAACATACGAACTTCTAAAGAGAGGACTCTTACCGATATACTCTGTAATGTATATACAGTTTGGAAATTACTACTTAAAGAAGGTTAATACTACAAATATGTTTGAAAATATTGCAATGGCATATACAGATTATATACTTGCAAAACTCCACGATGATATAATAGAGTTCCTATATCTGTCAAGTATTAACAATATTACAAACATAAAATTTGTAAAAGTTCAACAAAATAGACAAACAACACCAACAATAGTTGAAGTTAGTAGTGCTAATATTCAAATTAATTTGCCAGTAATAGCTCTAAGTGCTGCAGTATTTCTAGCAGGTATATTGCTAGTTGTAGTATTTGTACTACTTGAAAGAAGATCTACATAATATGATTCCTCTAGTAGATGTTCATGCACATTTAGCAAGACCAACACTTCAAAATGTTGTAGATGATATTATTAGAGAGGCTGTTCAAAATAATGTTAAGATAATTGTAGTATCTGTACAAAATGATGTTGAATTAAAGATTGGATTAGAGTTGAAGAGTAGGTATAGTACAATAATATACTTATCAATAGGTCAGGAAATTACAGATTTTACATTAGAAACATATATAAAATTAACACAGAATATTGAAAAACTTGTAAGAGATAGAGTAGTTGTAGCTATTGGAGAAGTTGGATTAGACTATTCTAAAGTTAAGGATAGGATGCTGAAGAATATTTGTAGAACAATATTTGAGAAATGGTTAGAATTATGTAAAAAGTATGAACTACCTGTTATAGTACATTCACATAGAGCTTATAGAGATGTTATAGAGATATTGCAAAGCTTTAATATTAGTAAAGTGATACTCCATGCATATAGTGGTGGTATTGAAATTGCTAAGAAGGCTGTAGATTTAGGATATTACTTCTCAATACCACCATCAATACTACACTCTAAACAGAAACAAAAACTTGTAAGTAATATACCTCTAGAAAACATGTTACTTGAAAGTGACACTCCTGAGCTAGGTCCTGAATTTGGTAGTGAGAGTAGACCTGTTCATGTTAAGCTTGTTGTTAAGAAAATTAGTGAGATTAAGAATGTTAGTGAGGATGAGGTTTCTCTTATAACTACTAGAAATTTTGAGAAGTTGTTTAATATTAAAGTTCTATAATATTTACTCACTTTCATATCTTGGACTTGTACCTCTCCTCTTTTTCAGTCTCTTATGCTTTCTCAACACGTTTCTAAATAGTAGATTTAGAGCATCTCTAACAGCCTTTATTGGATCCCACTCTATTACAGATACAACATACTCATCATACGGATCTTTCAGTTTTACATGTATCGAATATTTACACCTCTTCTCATCCTTATCGCTTTCAGAACATTCATAGACTTTTAAACTAAGTCGAATATCTATGATGTCTGTTAATCTACTAAGCTTACCGTAGTAGTGTGATATTATCTTTTCAAGAAGTTTCCACTTATCTTCAGGTAGTTCAATCTCAATCTTTGCAGGTATTGGTATTACAACTTTCTCACCAAGTATATACCTCTTAATTATGTCAAGTCCAGAAAATACACCATACACCTGACCATTCTTCATTATTGGTAATCCAGATATTCCACGATCAATCAATTTCTTAACAACTGATCTAACGTCTTCATCATAGTTAGCAGTCACTACAGGATATGTCATTATTGCCTTTACAGGTGCTGCTAATATCTCATCTTCAGAACCTACAACTTCACCGTAAGACTGTCTTTCAGGTATTGATGCATAGTATAGTTTTTCAACAATATCTCTCATAGTTACAATACCTACAAGTTTACCTTCATCAAGAATAGGCATTCTAGAGATACCTCTTCTAACCATCTCCCACTTAACTTTAGCTACAGGATCCTCAACATTTGCTGTTATTGCTGGAATTGATGCAAATCTCTCAACTGGTTCAGATTTTACATAACCCTCATCTAGTAGATATTTTGCAAATACTTCTCTCCTAATAACACCAATAACCTTACCATCTCTATCAACTACAGGTATATCTCTAACTCTGAGTGTGTAAAATCTGTGAGCTATAGTCTTAACATCACTATCAATAGATACCTTATGTGCACCAGTCATTACAGACTTTACCTTAGATGTTAGACTAACTCTACGCTCAAGAAGATCCTTATATATTACAGTTCCTATAAGTCTATCAGAATCGTCAACAACAGGTACTGTATATATTCTAAACTTTCTAACAAGCTCAACAACCTTACTAATCCTATCATTAATCTTAACTTTTGGAAATTCAACATCTACTAACTCTTCTGGAAGCACAATTAGATATGTGTGAAGATAATATTTTAGTGTTTGGTTAAAGAGAAGTCTGCAATCTACATGAGAGAAATATTTAAACATCTGACAGTTGTACTACATAATGTCACTAGTGTACATAGAGTAATTGAGATAGTTAGACTATGTATAGCTTTCTCATGTCCAAACATGGTAATTATAAGACCAACAGGAGCGGCAGCACAACAAGGAATACCAGAAGCATTTAAGATAGCTATAAAGGAAAATCTAAACATATCAATACTATCTGAATTGAAGGATCTTAAAGAAGTTCTAAACATATCAAAAATATACTTCTTAACAACTAGTGAAGGTGAAGAACTTGAAAAACATATAAAAGACATGGTTAGAGAATTGAAAAATGGTGAAAAGATAGCACTTGTAGTACACGGTCAAGATCTACCATTTCTACCTAGAGAAATTCAGCTTGGAATACCAATAAAGATATTTAACAAATTAGCACCAGCAACATCACTACTATCAATAGTCTTGTGGGAATTATGTAAAGAGTCTACATAAAACATCATTAACATAATTACAAAGTTCTAACAATATCCTATACGCTCTATCAGGATCGTAATCTCTACGTATAGTCGATATATATCTAGCATTTAGACCTGAAATAACAATACTCTCATCAACATATAGTGAATATACATCAAGATTTTCATTAGGCTTTATAGTTAGATAACCATGAATCCAAAAATATTCTAAACCTCTAGGATCAACTCTACGAACTATGTAATGTGTAAATTTTATTTCAGAAATATCACATACTTTAGCTTTAGTATTTCTAGTAATTCTATGTGGAAGATTTATAGATATTACATCTATTGGTTTTAAACTACCTCTCCTATCTATAACAAACCTACAGATCTCACTTATAATTGTTATAAGTTTATCATCTCTAAAATTAACATTATCTTTAAACAATATTGAGAATGATATTCCAGGAATATTCTTAACAATTGAAGCATATATACATGGAGATATTGTTCCAGATGCAAGTACTGCTTGAAGACCTGTATTATCACCAATATTTACACCACTAATAACAATGTCAAAATCTCCCAATGTTGAAAATGCATATATAACAGCATCGCAAGGTCTTCCAGATATTACATACATGTCTATACCATCAATACATGTTTTCCATACACGAATTGGCTTATGAAGAGTTATTCCAAGACTACCTGCTGATTGTGGCTTTTCAGGAACTACAACACATATATCCAAACCTTCAATTCTAGATAATGCAGAGTATAGCAATCTCAATCCGGGACTTAGAAAACCATCATCATTAGTTACTAACACTTTAACCATATATCCTCAATATAGAGAACGTAATATAAAGGAGATCCAAAATAACATAATTGTGACACCTGAAGAGAAGAAAGTAAAAGGTGAGGAAGAAGAAGTCATAGAAGTACCTCTAAGACCAGTATCTAGAGAAGATATTAGAAGATTAGAGACAGCACTACTAATAGCATCACTATTCACTCCAGAAGTTATAGAATTATTGAAAAGTGGTGAAAGATTAACATGGATTGATAGTCTAGCAACAGCTGCAGGAGCACTTGCAAGAGAGAAAGCTGGAATGACTCTTAGAGAGATTGCGGAAGAGCTAGGTAAGACAGAGGCAACAATTAGAAAACATCTAAAAGGTGAGACAAAGGCAGGACAGATAGTATTAAAGACATATGAGAAATTTATGAAAGAGGGCGTCAAGATTGAAATACCATTTCCAGGAACTGTAGAAACTCCAGAAGTTGAAAAGCTTAGAAAAGAGATTGAAGAATTGAAGAAGCAGATTGAAGAATGTAGAACACAACTATCTAAATGTAGTGAAAAGATTGAAAATATTAAGAAGATAGTGCTAGAATAGTACTATTCTGATATCTTCTCTAATATCTTATCAATATTTATACATTTAGAAACCTTATCTACAATAATGTCAATCCTCTTATCACCAATCCTAACCTTACCACTAGCCTGTAATATCTTTGAAACTGTTGTATATGTATCATAGTTTACGAGAATTATAGGTACACCCCTCTCCTCAGCTCTAGCAATAACTCTCGGACTAGGCATAATACCACCTGTAAGTATTATAGCTCTAGTATCTGTCTCAAGAGCTAGCATTATAATATCAGCTCTATCACCACCAGTAATCACAATCTTGTTCGGTGTTGATCTCATATATCTAAGAGCTGCATCAGGAGTCATAGCACCAACAAGAACATGTTCATAAGTTGTGTCTAGCTTATCTTCATTAACTAGAACCTTACCTTGAAGCTCATCAACAAGCTCTCTAATACTTGGATTTAGTAAATTCAAATCTTCATCAACAATACCTAAAACATCTACATTCTCACTAGCTAAAATTCTACACCACTCATCAACAATAGACTTAATCCAAGGTCTAACACAGTTAAATACTACTCCAAGAATGTCAATACCCCTACTTTTAGCAAGTTCAATACCTGCTAATATATCTCCAATATTATCTTCAGATGTTGGTTTTGAAACAATTAGAACTTTACAATTAAGTTCTTTAACTATGTCAAGTTCTAAAACTTTTCCAAGAATTTTATGTGTTAATGATTTATAACCAACACCAACGACAATATCATACTTACTCTTTAGATAATTCCACCTATCTTTAATAGTTTTTAAAAGCTCTTCACTCTTAATCTTAGTTAAAAATTCTAGATATCTACTAGAACCTTCAACTCTAATAGGACATACATCTGATATATTTTCAACACATTTAGAAACTTGTAAAAGTACTTCTACAGTCTCATCTCTAACACCACCAAAATTGAACATGAATGGTTTAAATGGAACTACTTTCAAACCCTTCTTAACAAGTTGAGATATTAATGCTATTGCTATTGTAGTCTTTCCAGAAGCTCTCTCTGTAGATGCTATGTAGATTGGTCTCATTATCTCACCACTACCTTAACATCTATTGCATACACATCATTATGTGTTACTAGTAGTGGATTTATGTCAAATTCAACAATATCATCAACAGCATATGCAAGTGATGAAACTTTAAGAATTGTATCAACTATCAATTCAACATTTACAGGTCTACTACCTCTATAACCCATCAATATCTTACCAATCTTAGTATCATAAATCATGTCTAAAGCTTCAAGTCTAGTGATTGGGACTACTCTCATAGATACATCTTTAAACAGTTCAACATATATACCACCCATACCAAACAACACTACAGGACCAAACTGTGGATCACGTGTAAATCCTATGATAGTCTCATACATTCCACGAATCATTCTAGATACATGTATACCGAAAATCTTTGCATGTGGTGCAAATATGCGAACTCTCTCCATAATATCTCTAAAAGCTCTTCTAACCTCATCTTCACTAGATATATTCAACTTTACACAACCAATATCACTCTTATGAATTATATCTGGAGATACTACTCTAAGAACAACAGGATAGCCAATCTTCTCAGCAATCTGTACAGCCTCATCTTCACTCTTAGCAAGACCTCCTGGTGGTACTTTAATACCAATACTTGAGACTAACTCTAAAGCTTCATCTAGAGTAAGTACTCTCCTACCTTCATTCCTAACTTTCTCAATAATATTTTTAACATATTTAACATCTATTGAATATAGTTCAATCTTCTCACTAGCATATTCTAAAACCTTAAATCTAAGTTTAAACCATTTATCTAGTATTGATATAGATTCTACAGCATCTTCAATACTTGTAAATACAGGAACTCTACTACTTATCAACATCTTTATAGCATCTTCAAAACTTTCACCACCTAGAAAAGATACTACAACAATCTTATTTCTAAACTTCTCAACAATATTAACAATCTTCTCAGCAAGTTCTCTAGGTCTAGTTGTTGCTTGTGGTGTAGCTATTATAAGCACCGTATTGATATTTGGATCTTTAAGAACTATATCTAGAACATTTACATACCTTTCAGGATCTGCATCACCAAGAACATCGATAGGATTGTGAAGTGCAGCTGCTGGAGGTAGAACTTTTCTCAAATTTTCAACAAGTTCATAACTTAATGATGCAAGTTCAATACCACACTTCTCACATGTATCTGTAGCAATTATTCCAGGACCTCCAGCATTTGTAACAATTACTAATCTAGGCTTATCAATCTTCGAAGGATCATCATATCTAGATACTAGTTTTATAAATGAGAATAGTTCTCTAAGAGAACTTACCTGAACAACACCAGCCTGTTGAAAAGCTACTTCATAAATCTTAGCACTACCTGCAAGTGAGCCGGTGTGTGATGATACTGCTCTAGCACCTCTCTCAGTAACTCCAGCCTTAATAGCAACAATAATCTTATCTTTAACAACTTCTCTACACTTATTAATAAATTCTCTACCTCTATCAATAGATTCTACATACATCAAAACTATTCTAGTAGTCTCATCTCTCGAAAGTACATCTAGAAGATCTGTCTCATCAATATCAGACTTATTACCTAGTGAGAAGATTTTATTAAAACCAATATTAAACATCTTTGCAAGATCTATAACTGCTGTAATTACAGCACCACTCTGAGATATGAATGATATTGATCCATATCTTGGAGTTGTACTTGAAAATGTTGCATTAAGACCAACATTGAGATTCATTATACCAAGACAGTTAGGACCAATAATACGTGAGCCATATCTTCTAGCAATATTTACAATCTCTCTCTCAAGTTTAGCACCTTCAGGACCTGTCTCTCTAAAACCTGCAGATATTATAACTATGATAGGTACACCCTTCTCACCACACTCTTCAACAACTTTAGGAACAGATCTTGCAGGTATTGCAATTATAGCAATATCTGGAACTTCAGGAACTTCAAGAATATTTGAATAACATTTCAATCCAAGTATCTCATCAGCATGAGGATTTATAGGATATACACTACCTCTAAAACCAGAATCTAAAATATTTCTCAAAATTACATGACCAACCTTCCTAGGATCTCTAGATGCTCCAATAACAGCTACAGATCTAGGTCTAAGTATTGCATCAATAATCTTCTCACTCACGTACTACCAAGATTAGACTATAGAACATATTCAAATACGTTTACTCAAGTGCACACTATGCAGTAGATAGTACATACAAGTTAAATATAGAGAAAATAGAAGAGAATAATGATAAGTAAAGCACCACTAGTAGTTAAACTATGTGGAGAACATGCAGTAGTCTATGGATATAGAGCAATATCATGTGCAATAGATAGATACGTATATACTAAAATTGAAAATATAGATGAGGATAAGATTATACTAAAATTTAGAAATATTGAAGAAGAGTATGATAATAAAATTGAGGGATTTTTCAAATATGTAAAATACTGTATAAAGATATTTGAAGAAGAAATTCTTGGAAAAAAGATTAGAAGATTGAAAATAATTACAGAAATAGATAGAGATGTAGAACCAGGATCAGGACTTGGAACATCAGCAGCAACAATATCATCAACAATATCAGCATTATGTAAATACTACAACATTAAGCTAGATAGGAAATATATTGCAGAACTATCATTCAAAATTGAGAAAGGTGTACAGGGTAGAGCTAGTAGAATGGATACATATACATCAACATTAGGAGGAATACTATTAATAAAATCTGAAAGTATAGAAAAAATTAACGTAGATATAGACTGGTTAAAGATGAGTATAGTATTGATTAGAAAGTTAAAATCTACAAAAGAGCTCGTAGATAGAGTAGCAAAACTATATGAAAAATATAGAAGCTTAATATCTAAGATATTTGAAGCAATAGACATGTGTAGTGAAGAAATTATTAAAGGACTATACATGAGAGATGAAGAATATCTAGGAAAAGTTATAACTACATGTCACTGGTTATTAAATTGTCTAGATGTTGTAGATGATAGAACTAATAAAATTGTTATAGAACTATTAAATACTGGATATTTTACAGGAGCTAAGATTAGTGGAGCTGGATATGGTGGTGCAATACTAGCCATATTAAAGAGAGGTGTAGACACTATAGTTCTAGAAAATCTTAAGGTGAAGCACAATAGTAACGCATTTAAGATTCTCCACACCGTGCGTATTAGTGACGGGGGAATCGAAATATACGAGTGAGGATATTAAGAAGATAATTGAAGATGCAAAAAGTACAATATCGGAATTACGTGAAAAACTTACAAAAAAGACATTCATAAAAGCAATTGGAGGTAGAAGATTAGCAGAAAAACTTACACTACTTCTAGATTTAACAGAGCTCGCAATTGATGAATATGGTGTAGACCTAGCTAAGAAGTATTTAGAAAAGAAGAAGGGAGTACCCTTTCGAGAGGAGTGAAAATCCAATTCAGAAACTTCTACTAGACATACACAGTATTGAGATTGAGATTAGACAAATATTGACAATATTGATGAACATAGTAGTATATAAGAGAAGGAGAGAATTATTAGAAGTATATTCAACACTTCCAGAAGAATTAAGAAAGATAATACTAGACTATGTTAGAGAGATAGAGCTTGGAAATCTATCTAAAGCTGAAGAAGTTATTAGAAGAAGTGTTTCAGAAATATTTAATAGAGTATATAGCAATATCAAGAACATAGTTAGCAAGTACACACTTGTTGAGAAATGTATCTAAACTAAACGATATACGTATATACCTAAGATGTTGTTAGATACGTAATGGTATTTGAAAAATTTGGAAAAAAGAGAGAGGAGAAGAGACCTCAGACTCAACCACCAATAATACACATGTACCACATGTATCAACAGGCAATAGATGAAGTAAGAAACTTCCTAGCAAGAGTTGTAGACATGTTAACAAAGATTGAACAGACAATACAGGAACTTACAGATAGAGTTGATAGACTTGAAAAAGCGATAGAAGGATACTACATAGTACAGATTAGTCATATACCAGCAACACTTCAAGATCTTGTAAAGATGTTAAATCTTAAAGGTGCAGTAGTGTTGAAGAATAATAGTGAAGTAGATAGATTTGGAAATGTAACGATAGATCCTAGAGAGATACTAACATTAAATTTTAACAATATACTACACGTAGATAGAGATAGAACTCACATATATGCTATAAGAAGTTCAAATAAGATTATAATAGTAGAGTCTGAAAGAACATTAGATTACTGTACTCTAGGTATAATTAAGAGATTTTTAGACTTCTTCTAATTATTGAAGATCTAACTCTATATTTAACACGTCTAACATACTTTTCAGACTTAGGTTCTACAAATCCATTAACAATACTCTTAATTACTGACTCAACATCAATATTGTCACATCTAATAAATGTGTAGCACATAGCCATGCTAGATACATGATGTGCATCACTATTACCAATACATGAGACTTTCATTCTTCTACATATTGAATATGTTATCTCATTTACTAGAGGTATAATAACACCACCATTATAAACTTCAACAACTTTCCAATCATATTTAAATAGATTTATAAGACCAATACCATGTCTAAATATGTCTAATGGATGTGCAGGTACTAGAATACAGTCTCTCTCACTAGCCCAATCAGATAGCTCATATATATCTCTAGGTGCATGATCTACCTCTGGAATTTCAGGACAGTATACTAGTATATCTCCAATATTAGTTCTAATTTCAGCACCTGGAATTATCAATACATTAAAATTTCTCTCTTTAACAATTTTCATAGCTTCTCTACTACCTTTAAATGTGTTGTGGTCTGTTATTGATATAATTTTAATACCTTTAAACTCAGCCATCTCTAAATATTCTAGTGGTGTACTAACACCATCACTATACACTGTGTGTAGATGTAGATCTGCCTTTACAACGTTCTTCATATTCTCTAGCTAGATCTCTCTCTACAATATCACCGTTAGGTGTCAACTCTTTAAATATCTGTGCTTCAAAGATGTATATTGTAGTATATTCATCAGTCCAACAGGTTATTGGCATTAACGCCTTTTCACAAACCTCATTTAGAAATGTCACAACATCCCAACAATACTCAACAGGTACTTGTGGTAGTAGAAGTCCTGAAAATATACCTCTCTTAACAACTAGACCATGTTTACCAATAATAATCTTAGAGAGATACTCCTTAGGACTTGAAACCTTCAACTCCTCTAAAGGACTTAAAACAGATACCTCAATAACAATCCTATCAAGTTCACTAGGCTTAACAGGTTCAAATCTTGGATCTTCAGTAGCAGCAGCAATAGCACTCTCAATAACAGACTTAACAAGTGGCATACCACCCTGTGGAAAACCAATACAACCTCTAAGCTCTGTAAGATCAGGACCATGATACACCTCTAATGTAGTAAATACACCATAATTAAGATCAAACAATCTTCTAGGAGCATCAGATGGCGGTTCAATCTTTCTACCATTAACAACATACTCATAGATAGCTCTTCTAGCAAGCTTAACTAGATACTTCCCTTCGTCAAGTGTTAACGGTCTGAAAGACATATATTGTCAAGATAAATCTTGTAAAATTAATAAGTTATGCTAACAAGAAAAAACATGAATTACAAATGTACAGTATGTGGACAAGAAATAACTCCTAGAGAAGTTGCATATATTAAAGGTAGTGTTGTTGTATGTATTAAATGCTTACCAAAATACTACATAAAAAACATATGTCAGATAGTTAATAGAAGATTAAAAGGTGAAGATCACCCATCCTGTAAATACTGTAGATTTTATGAAGAATGTACTAGATATATAGAAGAGATAAGAAAAAGCTTAGAAGAGAAATGATGAATCCTTCGGCTTACTGAAGATGATGTAAATGACCTGCGCTGAAAATAATCATAAAAGTACAATCATAGCAACAATTATTAATATTTGAAAAATTCTAAAAGATAGTGTTGACAATATATAAAGAAGGAGATAGGATACTATACGCACCCTGCATTGGAGATTGTACAAAATGTCCTGTAAAACATAGAGCAGTAATATACGGACCTGTAAAATCGAGAAGAAGAGGTAGAAGTCTTGGAATAAATCCATTTCCAAAATTTAAAGTATGCTCATTCGACTGCATATACTGTCTAAGAGGAAGAACAGTATATAAGGTAGATACACCAGAAAAAGCACCATTACAAATAGATGTTGAAGATATATTAAAAATATTGGAAAAAGTACTTAGAGAAGTAGAGACAGACACAATAGACTTATCAGGTAATGGAGAACCAACACTATATCCAAAAATCGGAGAATTATGTAGAGAAATTAGTAAAATATGTAGAGAATATTCAATAAAATCATTTGGAATATTTACAAATAGTACAACATTAAAAAATAGAAACATCATAAACGCACTAAAATATCTAGATCATATAGAAGCAAAGTTAGATACAGGTATAGAAGATAAGCTATACAAAATAAATAGACCAATAGAGACTATAAAAATTAGAGACATAATTGAAGGATTGAAAAATCTAAGAAATATAAATGCTGAAAAAGTGATACAAATACTACTATTCAAATATTATGAAAATGGTATAGAGTTAAAAAACTACACATCTGAAGATGCTGAGAAGATTGTAGAAATCTTGAGAATTGTAGAGCCAGATTATATAAACATATATACAATATATAGACCTGTTGAGACTAGGTATAAACTTCTACAAGTAACATATGAAGAAGTTTATGATTATGTTAAAGTACTTGAGAGTAATGGATTTAAAGTTAGATTATTTCTAACATAGCTGTAACATCAGGTATGTCTGAGAAATTTAATATAAAGAAGTTAAATTATAAAGCTTTCAGATATTCACAGGTATCAATAGCATTACTATACTTTTCATATGGATTTCTATATGGATTTCTAGCATGGTATATACCATTTAAACTAGTATTCATGCTAGGACCAATAATAGCAGCAATATTTTTAGTACTTATGCATTTTATAGACATATTTCTATCAACTATAGCTAATCAAGTAAAGAAGTTTAAGACTAGGAAAATATTGACTAGTGTTGGAATTATTCTATACTTAATATCTTACATACTTACAATACTCTCAGTTACATATAGTAATATCATACTTATATTAATTGCATGTATATGTGTTGGTCTTTCTGCAATAGGCTCAATCCCTCTAAGTTTAATATTATTTGAAAATCTACCTGAAGAATATTCATATGAAATATCTTCAATATGCTCAATATTGCTTGTTGTTGGTTGGGGAGTTAGTAGTTCACTAATTGCATACCTATTTATCCTAGATAAGATCTATGTTATAATTTTAATATCTTCAATATGTACATTATCACTAGCACTATCACTAACTTTGAGAGGTGTTTATAGAGAGAATGATAATTCTAAGATTAGTATATTTTCAGCTTTTAGAGAATATATTAAGTCAGGTTTTGAAATTTTGAAAATTAATAATAGAATTGCAATCATGTTACTATTAAGCTCACTTGCATGGGGAATAACTTATGAATATTTATCTCCGTATCTTTTTGAAGCTAAACATCTAACTATCCTAAATATTGGTCTACTATTCACAGCAATGATACTTGTTGGTGGTGTTGTTGATCTAGTTATAGATTCAATCATTGGTATGAATAGTGAATATTTTAGAAATATCGTTATCTTAAGCTCATTTATAGGATTTCTATCTTGGATTGCTGTAATATTTGTACCTCCATATCTCGAGATTATACCAATAACAATATCATATTCCTGTCTTAGAATCTCAATATTGAAAGGATGTTATATATACCTACTATCAACTAGTGATTATGATAAGAAGATAGCTATGTCAGATATATATCATGCATATACAGATTTTCTAAATATTATTGCTGTAGGTATTGGTGGTGTTCTATATTCAATATTTAGAAGTTTACCAATAATATGCACATCTACACTACAATTACTAACACTTGCAACAGTTATCTAACTTTAAAACTTCTTAAACAACCCCTATAGTGCCTAACTGCAGGACATCCAGGACATGTACCTTCTCTAAATCTTCTACATTTCAAACAATCTCTACCACATGGTGCAACATCATATACCTCCAATGGAATTTTTAGATATAGATAATCTGGAATGTACAATCTGTCTAGTATATATACTTCAACTTTCTCAGCTTCAGGAATCATCTTTATAGCACAGTCAAGAGATATACAGTCAATCACTGACTCTTCCTCTGCAATCATCATAGCTATGTATGTTCTAGATCCTGATGATGCAAACATTATCATTCTAGGACATTTATAAAATCTTTCTAATATATTTTCAATATTTGAACTACTTCTCAATCTACCAATAACAAGTACTATACCTTTAATAAAATCTTTACTAAATAATGCTGTTATTTTTATTGGTAATTTTCTTAATCTTTTTCTAATTGCTGTATGTGATATTCCGACAATCTTCCCAAGATCTCTAATAGACATTCTACCATCTTGCTGTAGTGCTGATATTATCATAATGTCAATATTGTCAAGTTTGAACTCCATCTAGAAATTTTCCAATTGGAAACTCATATATTTATTTTCCATAACTGAGGTTTACAAAATGCAGAAACATGATGTATATGATAGTAAAGATAATATTACTAATACTCACAGGTATAGCTGCAGGTATTGTAGGTGGTTTTCTAGGTATCGGTGGTTGTGTAATAATGCTTCCAGCACTAGTATTTCTATTTGGATATTCAGTACCTGTAGCTATAGGTACAACAATTACAGCAGTCATAGTTACTGCAAGTTCAGGTGCTGCAGCTCATATAAGATTGAAAAATGTAGACTATAAGACTGTGAAGATTGTTGCAATATCTGGAGCTATAGGTTCTGCTGTTGGTTCAATAATATTTATGTATATTTGGAAACAGACATGGCTTCTAGATCTAATTCTTGGAGGTGCATTTCTATATGTAGCAGTCAGGATGGTGTATGAAGGATTGAAGAGGGGTAAACTACCTGAGAAAGTTGGTAAAGAAGTTCCTGGTGGCGTAATATCTAAATCTTTGATAGGCTTCTTCATAGGTATAATATCTGGAATTGTTGGACTTGGAGGAGGTTATGCACTAGTACCAGCATTCATATACATACTAGGATCACCTGTAAAGATTGCTGTAGGAACATCATTACCATCATTCATATCTATAGCTGTTGTAAGTGCAGGATTTAAAATGTGGCAACATCTTGTAGATCTAGTAGCAGCTGCATGTCTAGGAGGTGGTACAGCTCTAGGTGCTTGGATTGGTGCATGGCTAGTACCTAGATCACCTGTATGGATTATAAGGCTAGTATTTGGATTTGTATTTCTATTCGTGGCTTTAGAATTCATATTTAAAGGACTACACCCATTCATACATCACATAGTTATAGTTTAAACTATCTAAAAAGCCAATCTTCTCTTGGCATAACTACATCATTTATTGAACATTCTTCACACTTCTCATATTCTAAACCTCTAACTATGACTACAGGTATACCTTCATCACCTTGACCCATAACTAGCTCTGCAGCTGCTGCAATCTCATCAACAATACATATACTTGTCCTAGTCATCTCATATCCATACCTATCTCTCCTACCTACATAACTTCTAAATGGTCTAATACCCGAAATACCAATTGCAAAATTTACAGCACCTCTCCTAAATGGTCTACCACACGTATCTGTAATAATTACAGCAACATCTCTACCAGTCAACTCTCTAATTCTAAATCTAACACGTCTAGCAGATTCATCAGGATTTTTAGGAAGTAGTGCAACTCTAACACCAGAACCATCAACATTAGAGAAATCAACACCAGAATTACCACAAACAATACCTCTAGTGAAAGTAATTAATAGACCAGACTTAACCTTCAAAACTTCTCCCTCTCTAATAATAACTTCAACAAGTCTAGGATCTAAATTACATAATTTAGAAATCTCATAAGCCTGAGTACTAGGTTTAACATCTCTCAAATCAATAATTAAACCTTCAGCTTTTGATATAATCTTACTAGCAATAACAATAATATCATTATCAAGAATATCAATACCACACCTCCTACAAGATTCAACAATCAATAAACCAACATCATCTCCATGCTTAACATCAGGAAAGTCAAAGATAGGAATAATCTCAACCTTCCTCACACACGTAAAAAAACAGTATGAAAAAATCAAAATTAACACAGTAAGTATAGAAAACCTACAAGTTCAGAAAAGTATAAATTTCAGACAAAACATAACTACAACATGAATAAAGGTACTGAAAAACTATTCGGTACAGAAGTCGAAGCATTCCTAGGATTGAGATATACAAGAATGCTAGTAAGACTATTAAAAGAAATAGAAAATTTTGAAAAAGTTAAAAGTAGACCACCATACACAAGAGAAATACTATCAATAATAAAAACATGGACACACGGACACTACATACTAACACTAGCAGAATCATTAGGATTCATAGAAAGATATGAAGGATATCTAATAAGAAAGAAAGCAAAAATAAAAGTAACATTCAACAAAATAACAGAACTAGGAAGACAATTCATAGAAATATACAAACCAATAGAAGAAACAAAAGAAGCAGAATAAAAATACTCAAAGACAGGAAAATCAAACCCTGAATTTATTATACAGGGGGCGTTACTAATTTTTGGTAACACCCCTCAAGAATGTTAGAATGTGTAAAAACCTGATGCAATAATCATCAGAAATTCCAATTTCAATCCTCTTTTTGAGATTCTCGACAATGCACATGTCAACACTGGTGGAGGCGTAGAGTGGCTCCTTTCAATCCTCTTTTTGAGATTCAGCATATGCAGACTCCAAGATACGTGAATACCGTGCAACAGATGCTTTCAATCCTCTTTTTGAGATTCTGATGCAGGATGAAAAACTTTGGACATCAGAGATTGATCTTGACTTTCAATCCTCTTTTTGAGATTCCTCTGTGTTGGACTGTACGTGAAGTAGACCAAGTCATAAGTTTTCTTTCAATCCTCTTTTTGAGATTCCAAGAGTACATAGACAGGTTGACAGTGTTTAATGATAGTTGTGCGTTGTTCTTTCAATCCTCTTTTTGAGATTCGGATACTTCAGACAGCACTCATATACGTGCTCTACAGCTGATGATCTTTCAATCCTCTTTTTGAGATTCGAGGATTGAGGCAATGCAGTTCATTGAGGCTTGTAAATCAATCTTTCAATCCTCTTTTTGAGATTCGGAACATTGTCGTGGGGAATAACTTTTGCAAGCACAAATGCCTTTCAATCCTCTTTTTGAGATTCCCCCGTCTCGGGACTGTGCACTGTGGAGGACATGTGGGACACCTGCTTTCAATCCTCTTTTTGAGATTCAGAGTTTTTGGACAAGTATGGAGTCTAGAAAGTTGTGGAGGCTTTCAATCCTCTTTTTGAGATTCGATTAGATGATGATAACATTGTCATAAGAACATCTCAACCTACTTTCAATCCTCTTTTTGAGATTCACTGAATTATTAGAGTACATAGCAAAGAAAGACGGTGAAAGTGAGTCTTTCAATCCTCTTTTTGAGATTCAACTTTTAATGCTATTAATCAAACAATTTTTGGGAAGTCTTATGTCTTTCAATCCTCTTTTTGAGATTCAATTATACATGATGAGTTTTTACTAGGCTGATACATGATGAGGACTTTCAATCCTCTTTTTGAGATTCCGTGTCTAAGAACGTCGTTAGAAATCGTAACACCGTCGAAAGTTACGTACTTTCAATCCTCTTTTTGAGATTCTGTTTTCTTGTTTTTTCTGTTTGTTTTTGTTTTGTGTTTTTTCTTAAGTTTTTCCTATTCTACCATTAGAACATCCATAACTCAGCCCTAAACCATAATAGAGACTTCCAAAGAACAATTGAAAATGTTATTATGTGTCAAGTCCGTGAGAAGAAGAGCTACATGAAGGATATTGAGCCTGAGCCATTTCTCAGATTCATCTTCATGAAACCTCAAAAAGAGGATTGAAATTGGAATTTCTGATGATTATTGCATCAGGTTTTTACACATTCTAACATTCTTGAGGGGTGTTACCAAAAATTAGTAACGCCCCTTAGCTTTAGTAGTTTTGTATTCCTGAACCTGTCATTCTACTTTTGGTTTTACTTCTCTTATCTGTCTTTCTATTTTTCTTATTTTGTTTTGTAGTAGTACTATTCTTGAGTCTAGGCTTTCATCTACTATTTCATATCTTTCTACTTCTCTATTTAGCTCTTTTATGAGTTTTTTTGTCCATTCTTTTACTTCTTCATGTTTTAACATTCCTTCTCTACCTATCTTGTATAGTGAGTATCCTAGACTCATGTAGCTTTTTACTTCTATGAAGTGTGGGTTTGCTTTTTTTATTAATTCTGCAAATTCTTGTATGTATTTTTCATCTGTGTTTAATCCTTTTATTAATGTTAATCTTATTACTGTTCTTGTCTTTATTGTTGATAGTAGTTCTAGACTTTTATTGAAGTCTTTCCATGCATTTTCTCTATTTAGTATTGGTATGTGAATTTTCTTATATAGTTCCTCGTTTGGTGCTGTTAATGATAGGTATAGTTGTGTTGGTAGTGCATCTTCTCTATCCATCTTCTCTATCATTTCAGGTACTCTACCATTAGTTACTACAAATATTGATCTTATGTTTGGTTGTTGTCTAAGCTCTATTATTAATTCTGGAAGTTTTGGATATAGACATGGCTCTCCTGATAGTGATATTGCCCAGTGTGTTGGTTTTAATGCTTCTTCAACTCTCTCACGTGTACATTTTGGATGTCCAAAATATCCTGATAGTAGTCTTCTCCTCTCTTTTAATATTCCTTCAATAATTTCTTTAGGATCATACACTTCTTCAGGTTTTGGTATGTAGTAGTCGTATGATTCTGTAGGTCTCCAACAGTATATACACTTGTTTAAGCATATCATACCTATTGGAGACATCTCTACACACCTATGAGAACCTCCATATGGTGCTCCATAGAACTTAACTTTATAACAACTTCTAAGATCTGTAAGACTTCTCTTAGTCCAATGACATAGTTCTACTGTTGCATGTTTCCAAACACCATAGCCAGCTTTTATTAGACTTTTAGCAAATTCTGGACTAATACAAAGTTTTCCATTTTCATCAAATATGTGATATCTCAAACTTACTGTTGATACTTCCATAGATTATTCATGTGTTAATTATCTTAAATATCTGCCTCTAAAATGATTAATGACATGTTTAGAGGCTATATTGCTCCTAAAGTATATTTTAAATGTGTACTATGTGGTGAATGTTGTAAAAGATATTGGATACCTATAACTCATGTTGATTTATTGAGAATTTATAAAAACACAGGTCTAGAACCTCTAAACTTTATAACATTCTTTAAGAAAGATATGACTACAGGTTGGGACTATCCAACAATTAAGTTTGAAGATGGTGAATACTATATGATACTTGCAAAAAGACCTGATGGATCATGCATATTTAATAAGTATGTTAATGATAGATTGATATGTAAGATACATAAATTTAAACCACTAGTATGTAGATTCTACCCATTCATATACTGGATTGAGAATGATATTGTTAAATTTGAAATACTTGACAAAGCTATAAACTACTGTCCAGGTATTGGTATTGGTCCAGTACATGATTTTGAAGTTGAGTATAAAGCAGTTATTGAGATTAGGAAAGCTAAGGAGGAGTATTCTAGAATTGTTAGTAAGTGGAATAGTCTTGTAGATAAGGGTATTGTAAATCCAACACCTGAATCATTTATTAGATTTATTTTAAATACTGTAAGTCTAGATGAAGTTTAGTGCAAGTATTATAACTATGAATATTATGGATATTATTATCAATATTTTTGGATCTACACGAATCTTCTCATATTCTTTAGCTTCAGGAAACTTTAACAATCCAGCAGCTAGTAGTGGAAGTGTCATATCTCTAAGTCTTCTACGTCTTCTCTTTCTTTCAGAAGTTTTTGAAGATTTTTGAGACATCTAAACTACTGTTCTTCACTACTTATTAAGCCTTGTGTTTCAAGTCTATCTTCACGTCCTCTTGGTGGTTTTATTAGTGAGTTTCCATATGGGTCTTCTAGTATTAGTGTGAATGTTATCTTACCTTCAAGTGCCATCTTTACCTTATTCATAAATTCTCTAATTCTCTCTTTCTCCTCTTCAGAATCTGTAAGTACTAACATTCTTTCAGCAAAATCTAGAACTTTATATAGAAGTCCTTCTACTGTTGTTATAAATGCTTCAGCTGCAATACCTGGATCAATACTAAATCCGAGATCTGGACTACGTATTCTACATGTTTTTGATCTAAATATCATTGTCTCAGTTACATCTCTATCATCTCTAATTATGTATTTGTAAGTTTTCCATCTCTTAGCTTCTAGATATTGTAAGTCTACATGTCTATATCCACAGCTTGAACATCTGTATGAGTATAGTATTATATTTCCGAAGTTTGGTATTTCGTATAGTAGTTCTGAAACTTCCAAACTCTCAACTCCACATACAGGACACTTCTCAATTCCTCTATATAGCAATTTTCCAAATGAGAACTCACTCATAGCAATATTCTTTGAGATTAGAGGTTTAATAAGTGAGACGCAATATTTAATTAATCTTACAAATTTTAAAATCTTGAATAGGCATGTTTAAAATATCTGAGAAGTTGAAACATCTCATAATACTTCTAGCAATATTAATATTCTACTCAATATCCGCATATGGTATTTGGAGTGTTGTCTTAATACCAAATGTAATTAAAGAACAACTATCACCAGTACAGCTATCTGAGATATACACCATGTATAGTATATGTGTAATATTGACTATAGGTCTTGGAATATTGACATACATGCTAGTAACAACATATACAGGAGGTGTAGTTGGAGGTAAGAAGTATAGAGTAACACATATATCAGCATCAGCATTGATATTGACAGTCATATTGATAATAGTCTTAATAGCATGTATAGCATCATACTACTACCTAGCAAACATAACAGCACCACTATCACCAGGGTAAGTGATGAAGACTTCGGCTACCAGAATAGATGAAGAATATCACCCAAGCTGATCAGCGAGTAGACGCATCATCACTAATCAGGTAAGAGCGTGATCATCATGAATGAAGTATTGAATTCGTGTAGTCAGTTGCGACACACCTCTTCACTTACTTATCTGCCGCTCAGACGTTCATCATTCAGTCTTTACTAGTAGTCCAAAGTTTCTTATATATCTTGCAGAGCTATTATACACAGTTTTAGATCTTGGTGGTGATAGTAGTATTATTACGTATTTTGAAATTTTTGATCTATCCTTACTTATGTAAGATTCTAAAATACTCAACTTTTCTAATAATGTAGGTATTTGTATTATATTTGTTGTAGAATCTAGAAGTTTTAGAAGTTCTTGAAGTGTTGTTCTATATCTAGCTACGATATCTATAACTTCTAAATCTTCTAAATTCTCAATCTTCTGCTTAGCTTGTTGTGATTCTAAAAAATTTGCAGATGTGTACTTTCTTATCAATTCTAGTAATGTATTTGGCATCTTAATTAGAGAACCTACAGAGACTGCAGGTAGGAATACGTATAGTAGATGTGATGTTAATAGTTTAAGTGTGCATAATTCTGGACTTGACATGAAGTTTATGAAGAAGTCATTTATTATCGATCTTGCACCTATAAGATTTAGATCTAGTAATATGTGTGCAAGTACTTCTAGTGGTGTTAATTTTCTAGTTATTGGATATCTAGAAAGCATCCATAATAATTTTGAATTTAACTTCCTCAATCTATCATATACGTAATGTATCTCATCTCTACAATACTCAATATTGAATAGTGGAAATTCTATAACTATTGTCTCAACAATTCTCTGAGTTATATTTGAATATCCAAGTTCTACAAGATTTTTTGCAAAACAGTAATGTCTAAAAACTTCTACAAGTTTTACAGTTTCAAGATTTATATCATCTCTAAATAGTTTAACTTTTCTAATATCATCCTTTTCAAATATCTTACTCTCAATGTCGTTAAGTTCTGTATTTATTAATGTTATCATTGGTGTTTGTAAATCTACAATTCTTGCTAAATTTAGTAATGATGGATATTCTTGTAAAAGTATTCTCCTACCTAAATTTAGCTTAGACGTAATAGTTCTAAGTAGGTCAATATTCCACATTACCTACATTACACATATATCTCTAAATCCCTTATTTACTTACTGTATCATGAAGATATTGTTAGAAAATGCAAAAATACTTTTAAATAATAGAGAGTTGAAGAGGTTTGACATAGTTGTAGATAGTGAAAGTGGTAAAATATGTAAGATAGGTCTTGGAATATCGAAGAGAGATTACGATATTAAGATTAGATTAGAAAATCACCACATAGTACTTCCAGGATTTGTAGATATACATGTACATTGTAGAGATTGGAAACAATCACATAAAGAGACAATAGAGACCTGTAGCATGGCTGCAGCTGCTGGTGGTGTTGTTAAGATATTCGATATGCCAAATACAGATCCAAAGATAGATAATGTAGAACTATACTTAGACAGGTTAAAATATTGTAGAGAGAAGTCTAAAGTAGAGTATTATCTACATGCAGGAGTACCAAGGAAAATTGAAGAATTGTATAGATACTATGAGAGTGGTGTTAGAAGTATAAAAGTATATCCTGAAGATATTGAGAGATTAGTAGAGGAAAATTTGATAGATGAATTCTTTAAAATATGTGAAAAATTTAACATACTACTAATATTTCATTGTGAAGATTTAAAAATTATTAGAGATATGTATTTGAAATATGAACATAACTTCAAAAATCATAGATTTATAAGATGTAGAGATAGTGAAATATCTTGTATAAACTTTATAATATCTAAAATCTTGAGATTTAGAAATATTAGAGTACATTTCACACATGTATCAACTGTAGATTCTATAAAAATTATAAATAGGTATAGACAGTATTCAAAAATTACTCTAGATATAACACCACACCATTTAATACTAACTGATGAAATGTGTTTTGAAAATTCAAAATTTGAAAATATTTGTAAAGTTAATCCACCACTTAGAGATTCATATGATAGAGATGGTATTTTTGTAGAATTTTTAAATGGTAGAGTTGACTGTGTTGTTAGTGATCATGCACCACACAGCATTGATGAGAAATTGAGAGATTACGATATTTGTCCCCCTGGATTTCCAGGTCTTGAGACAACATCTCTAATACTACTTTCACTATGGAGATATGGTTTTATAGATATTGTAGATGCTGTTAAACTATATTGTGAAAATCCTTGTAAGATTGTTGGTATAGAATATCCAAAAATTTGTGAAAATTCATTTGCTGACATGTGTATAGTAGATGTTAAACGTGAGAAGGTTGTAGATTCTTCAAAATTTAGATCACTTTCAAAGTATAGTCCTTTTGATGGTTTTAGAGTTCCTGTTAGTATTGTTGCAACATTTTATCATGGTAAGCCTATATTTATTGATGAGTATTATTATGACTACTTCTCTAAGCTTCTATAAAGTTTTTCAAATTCTATAATAGCTTCACTATATATTTTAACAGCGTATTCTAGATCTCTTATATATACAACTTCTTCATCGGTATGTAGTGTCTCATGTTCTCCTGGTCCATATGCTATTATGTTATTACATATCTTGACTATTATATTCATGTCTGACGTTCCCCATTTCTTTGCAGGTATTGGTGATCTGCCTAGTATTTTAATTATAGCTCTTGTTAATGCTCTTGCCATAATATTCATAATATCTACCTGAACAGGATCTACACATTCATAATATTCTAACCATGTTTTTGATGTAGAATCTACATCTTTAATATCTCTAATCTTCTCTATAATATCACTACATTTTAATTTTGGTGGTATTCTAACATCTAGAATCATCTCAGCATATTTTGGTATTTGATTTGGAACTTCACTACTCTTAACTACTGTAGGTACTATAGTTACCTTGTTATATTCATATCCTGCATCTAGTATCTTAAATATCTTTTGATATATCTCGTATATTTTTAATATTGGATTAGTGCTAGATATTGGTGTTGATGCATGTCCACCTCTTGCTTTTGATATAATTCTAATTTTTAGAGATCCTCTATATGTGTAGACTATCTTGTCTATTCCTGTTGGCTCTCCAATTATTACACCATCAGGTTTTTCAAGTATTTTTTCTTCAACATCTTTTACAAGATTTATAGATCCTCTACTTGTTGTTTCTTCTTCTACAACACCTGTAAATACTATCTTACCTTTAAAATTTTCAATTTCTATAAACGTCTTCAACATACATGTTAGTGGTGCTTTATCATCAGCTATTCCTGATCCAACAATCTTGTCTTGATATATCTCAACTCTAGGCTCTGTAGGTATTGTATCCATATGTGCGTGAAGCCATATTATTGGTCTTCCACTACCTTTTATAGCTATTACATTACCAACATTGTCTATGTATGCATCATCTGAATATTCTTTAACTATGTTTAGTATATATTTTGCAAGTTCTTGCTCTCTACCACTTGGTGAATATATTTTAGCAATGTCTATAAATGTTTTTAATAAGTCTATTCTAGACATCTCAACTACTTCTTCAAATATCTTAGAAGCATGTTAACTATCTCATTTGCAACATTTATACCTGTAACTCTCATAACATTCTTAAATTCTGGTACTACATTAACTTCAAGAACTACATATCCATCTTTTGTCTCTACAATATCAACTCCTGAGTATAGTGCACCAATACTCTTACTTGCCTTTACAGATATCTCTTCAAGTTCAGGATCTATCTTTACAGGTTCTGCTTTACCACCTCTAGCTGTGTTTGTTCTCCACTCCATACATGGTGCATATCTATATATTCCAGCTACTGCTCTATCTTCAACAACTATTATACGTATATCTCTTCCAGGTTTTTCTAAGTATTCCTGTAGCATCAATATCTTCATTGATGGTGTTTCCATTCTAGATCTATGTTTTATAAGTAGTTCAAGTTCTGAAGCTCTAGATATTAGACTAACCATCCTACCCCAAGATCCTGATATTGGCTTAACTATGAGTGGCCCATTTGAGAATATTTTAAATGCTTCAATAGCCTTCTCATTACTTAATGCTAGTATTGATTTTGGTACAGGTATTCCATTTTTAGCAAGTTTTATAAGTGTTAAGAATTTGTTATTTCCAATATCTATAACATGTGATGGATTTATTACAAATATTCCAATCTCTTCAAATATTTTCGATATTAACTCACTACGTGTATGACTTATAGATCTTATAAGTGCTATATTGTTAGTATTTGAGAATTGTGTAGTTATGGATTCAGTATCTATCAATATCTTGTCCAGGTTTATGAGTGTGTGAGAGATTCCTCTCTTCCTAAGTTCTTCAATGATTAGTTTTTCATCAAGTCTAAGTATGTCGTGTACTACTAGTATGGCAATACTACTCACCCCAGTCTTCAGCTTCTACTTCAATCTTCTTTAACTGTACAACTCCTGAGTTTAATGTTATTTGATATTTCTGACCACATGTTGGGCATGATACTAGTTCTCCATCTACAACATCGTCTGGTATATCAAATTCTGTTCCACAAATTTCACATGTAACTTTCTTTGGCATGGTATTAGTCATGGTCTTAGTTTAATTTAAAAATATTACTCTTAGATGTATATTGTGGTATTATATAAGTCTTATGTAGTATGGATTATCTTTCTTTGTTGTTGATTCTACAATTATGAGTTTTGCAAGCTCTAGCTTCATCAATGCTTTCAATATTTCTGAATCTGTAACATCTTTATAATATGCTTTAACTGCTTCTACAAGATCTGAATACCATAATTCTCCACCTCTATTACGTAGTACTGATATTATTATGTACTCTATTGGTATTGGTCTTCTCATACTATACATATAGTGGCTGTGCTCTCATTCTCTCAGCATGCCACATCTGTCTAATCTTCTCATACCAACTCTCGTAGAATTTCAACATTTCTGGTGTTATTGATGGTCTAACCTTCTTCATAGCTTCTAAGAAGTGTCTCATCTTTATCTCTGTACAGTTTATATCTTCTCTCATAGCTAGCATAACTGCCTCACGTACTAGTAGTTCAAGGTCAGCTCCAGAGTATCCTTCTGTCATTCTTGCAATCTCCATAAGATCGACATCAGATGCTAATGGTACTGATCTTGTATGTATTCTCAATATGTCAAATCTAGCTTTAAGTCCTGGTGGTGGAACATATATTATCCTATCGAATCTTCCCGGTCTTAGTAATGCTGGATCAACAATATCTGGCCTGTTTGTTGCTGCAATAACAACAACATTCTCTAGTGGTGCAATACCATCAATCTCTGCTAATAGTTGTGCAACTATTCTCTCCATAGCATGACTCTCACCTTCAGATAATCCTCTTGCTGGTGCTATTGCGTCTATTTCATCGAAGAATACTACGCATGGTGCTGCCATACGAGCCTTCTTGAAGATTTCACGAATTGCACGTTCTGACTCACCAAACCATTTACTCAGTATTTCCGGTCCTCTAACTGCCACAAAGTTTGCACCACTCTCAGTAGCAACAGCCTTAGCCAACAACGTCTTACCACAACCAGGAGGACCGAAGAGCAACACTCCTTTCGGTGGTCTAATTCCAAATTTTCTAAACTTATGTGGATATTTTAGTGGCCATTCAATTGCTTCACGTAGCTCTTGCTTAACCTGTTCTAGACCGCCAATATCGTCCCATCTGACCTTTGGAACTTCTATATGAATCTCTCTTAATGCACTTGGAACAATCTCTTTCATTGCTTCTAAGAAGTCGTTCATTGTTACCTGTATTTTTGATAGTGTTTCTTCATTTATTGTCATTGGCTCATTTAGATTTATCAATCCACTCTGTATAGCTCTACGTAATGCACGCATTGCTGCTTCTCTACATAATGCTGCTAGGTCTGCTCCTGTGTATCCATGTGTCATCTCTGCAAGTTTTCTAAGATCTACATCTTTTGCAAGTGGCATATTGCGTGTATGTACTAGAAGTATTTCATATCTACCATGTGTGTCTGGTGGATTAATCCAGATCTCTCTGTCGAATCTTCCTGGTCTTCTTAGTGCTGGGTCTACTGCTTCTGGTCTGTTTGTTGCTCCTATGACTATTACTTGTCCTCTTTCTTGCAATCCATCCATTAGTGTTAGTAGTTGTGCTACAATTCTCTTCTCTACCTCTCCTGTAACTTCTTCACGTTTTGGTGCTATTGCGTCTATCTCATCTATGAATATTATTGCTGGAGCATTCTTCTTAGCTTCTTCAAAAATTTCTCTCAACCTAGCCTCAGACTCACCATAGTATTTTGAAACAATTTCAGGACCGTTAATTGCTATAAAGTATGCATTTACCTCATTTGCAACAGCTTTAGCAAGGAGAGTCTTACCACATCCTGGTGGTCCGTATAGAAGTATTCCTTTCGGAGGTTCAATTCCCAAATGCTTAAAAATCTCAGGATGACGAAGAGGAAGCTCAACCAACTCACGAATCTTCTGCTTAGCCTCCTCCAAATCACCAATATCCTCCCATGTGACTCTAGGTATCTTTATGTTCTCTATTGGTCTTTCATATACTACTAGGTTTGTATCTTCAGTAATTATTGCAACTATGTTTGCTGGTCTTATTTGAACTACCTGAAATGTCAGTACTTGTCCAAGTATTGATAGTTGTACGAGGTCTCCTTCACATAGTACGTAGTCTCTCAATCTCTGCTTTATGTATTGTGTGAAGTTTTGATCTACAGCTATGGACATTGATACTGGTGCTAGCTTTACTAGCTGTGCTGGTTTTGGTTCAACTTTCCTAATCTTGACCTTCTCATTTACACTGACATCAGCATTCTTTCTCATTATACTATTCATCCTTATCACACGTTTACCCTCATCTTCAGGTAGTCCATACCATACTTTTGCTGCTGTTCTTCTTCTACCAACTATCTCAACAACCATTCCTGGCTCTATACCGTACTCTCTCATTACTTCAGGATCTATCCTAACTATGGGCTTGTTTGCATCTCTCTGTCTTGCTTCTATAACTCTAAGCTCAATCCACTCTTCACCATGCTCTGATATGAAAGACACGTTAACACACCCCTTAGGAAGGTGATGATTATTCTGCTATTTAAAGCGTTTGTTGTGTTTCTAGTATGTAGCTGTGTGTAAGTTTTAGAATCCAAGTCTTGTAAAGTATTCTAGTTCAACACCACTCACATTTTCAATACTCATAAGCTTATTCTCAATATCATCACTAGAGTGTTCTTCTGATGCTTCAGGCATTCTTATGTATACTTTGAGCATCTTTATTCCAAATCCAATCTCCTCTTCCTCAATCTTGTCTATTCTGTACTTTGGCTCTAAAACACTTCTAATCTTATTCTTAAGTTCGTCATAGTTCACATTTGGATCGTTTGGAACTACCTTATATACTAAAAGTACATCTGCCATGTTCGACCTGTCAAAGATTGAATGTGTAGAGTTAATATGTTATACCTCTATGACAACTCTTTTTAAGGACCTTCAAAACCACACACAGGACATCTCCAAGTATTTCCAAGTTTTCTACATTTTTCACATCTCCAAATTTCTGCTTGTCCACAGTTTGGACATAGAAATCTGACACCTTTCTCATCAGGTGCTATTGGTCTATTACATGATGTGCATCTAGGTACTTCAATTCCAAACATTGTTGGTTGTCTACTAGCTACTTGACTAGACATAGTATGCTCAGTATATCATCCCACTTTTAAATGTTCATGCATGAAGAAAATGTTATTAATTTCTCATTTAGAGCTGTGATGGAAAAATGGATCTCTACATAGTTCTAGGTCTTGATAAGCTGTTAGAGAGGTTGAATGAGTATGGTCTTAAGTATGGTTCTGATAATGCAAACATAGTCTTAGTAATATTTTTTGATGTAGACTGTCCAGCATGTGCTAGAATGTATAGAGAATGTGAAGAATATTTACAAAAGCTTGTTAGAGAGGGAAAAGTAACATTATACTACATGGATTTTCCAGTACATAGAGGTTCAGAATATGCACATGTAGTACTTAGAAGAATTTTTAGAAATAATCCTGAAGTATTTTTTGAAGTTTTAAGGAAGGTATATTCAAGACAGGATGATAAGAAAGTTATAGAGTCTCTTAAAGATACTAATGCAAAACCTGAAGAAGTTGAAGTTGTCATGACGTGTAAGAAGATTGGGAAAGATATTGGAGTTAGAGGTACACCAACAATACTTGTAGGTATTAAGGATAAGAATATTGGTATTGTGATGGAAGGTTACTGGGGTAGGGGTGCTATTGAGAAGTTGATTGAGAGGATAATGAATAGAGATGTAGAGCTTGAGAAGTTGATAACTCTACTAATATTGATAGGCAATGTTAAGGAATATCCACCAAAGTCTGAAACGAAGACAGAAACAGCTAAACAAAGTTCTTCATGATTTAGATGAATGTCTAACCTTCACAGCTATACCTCTCTTAGCATTTCTAATCTCATCCTCACTGAGTAGTAGTCTCCCTACTGCAAGTATTTGACCATCTCTTGAGCATACTTTAACTTCTTCTCCAGGTATTGGATCTCCATATATGTCTACTACTGATTTAGCAATTACAGATCTACCACTCTTGATAAATGGTACTGCTTCTTCGTTTACAACTACGCTATTCTTAACATATTTACAACCTTCAATTGTTGGTAGTAGATATCCATCACTCATTCTTAATGTAAATACTAGCCTATCTTTAATATATACATCTCTAACTCTACCTGTTGATGATAGTACATATTTTACATCTTCAAGATCTATCTTCTCTACAATTTCTCTACCGTATAGGTATGATAGTTTTCCAATTATTGTCTCTCTATGTATCTTGTCAGGTATTGTCATCTATTGAAAATACTTTTTAACAAGTTTGTAAGTATGTCTACATGGTAGTTCTACATGTACTACTGTGATATATGTGGTAATCCTATTAGAGGTGAACCAATTATTGTAGAGATTGAAGGTGCTGTTCTAGTTCTATGTGAGGAGTGTAGTAGGAAGTATGCTGTTAATAGGAGGAGAAGTCTAGATATTAAGCAGCAGAAAGTTCAGGTTAAGCCTAGTCAAGTATCTTCTAGTGCTAGTATTAGAGTTAGAGAAGGTTCTAGATCTACAACGTTTAGAATTGTTACTAGGAGTCAACAATCTAAGATAAGTATTAGACCTGAAAAGTTTGAAGTTGTTGAAAATTATGCAGAAATTGTTAGAAGAGCTAGAGAAAATCTAGGCTTAACTAGAGAAGAACTTGCAAAACTTATTGGTGTTAAGGAGAGTATTATTAGAAGAATTGAGGAAGGTCAATTAATGCCTGATGTTGAGCTTGCTAGGAAGTTAGAGAAAGTTTTGAGAGTGAAGTTGCTAACTCCCGTGGTTGAAACACCTGAAATTCCAATATCGAGAGGAGGTAGAAGTGAGCTTACTCTTGGTGATATTATTGAGATTAGGAGGAGAGATGAAGAGTAGATTATGCTCCATTGCGTTTATAAATCTGTAGAATATAGTACTAGTTAGTGTATATTAGAAATGCAGCGTTAGTATATGTAGATACTGTAATCCATGATAGGAAGCTTGCAGAATTTAAACTACTTGCAGAAGCTGCAGGATATAATTCAAAACTTGTAATTACTCAAGAGAGAGAACCAGACACTAGATTCTATGTTGGTCCTGGAAAGCTTCAAGAACTTAAGAACTTGATTAAGAAGTTTGATATTGATACTGTAATTACATATCATGAGTTGAAGCCTAAACAACACTTCAATCTTGAGAGAGAGCTTAATGTTAATATTATTGATAGGGTTGAGCTTATACTTGAAATTTTTAGTCAGAGAGCTGGTACTAGAGAAGCTAAGCTTCAGATAGAGCTTGCAAAATTGAAGCATAGATTACCACTTATTCGTGAGTATATTAGACTTGCAAAGATGGGTGAGCAGATAGGTTATCATGGTGCTGGTGAGTATGCTGTTGAGGCATATTATAGATATGTTAGAAATAGAATTGCAACAATCACTAGGGAGTTGAAAGATATTAGAAGTAAGAAGAGGATGTTAATATCTAAGAGAAGGGAGAGAGGACTACCTGAAATAGTACTTACAGGATATACAATGGCTGGTAAAACTACACTATTTAATAGACTTTGTAAAGAGTGGAAATATAGAGATGGTAAACCATTTGCAACATTAAGCACATATTCAAGCATGATTGATCTAGGTGGTCTTAAGGCAATACTTACAGATACTATAGGATTTATAGATGATCTACCACCACTACTAATAGAGGCTTTCTATGCAACTATTGAAGAGATATCACAGGCAGATCTAATATTGCTAATATTAGACCTTAGTGAGAGTATTGATGAGTTTAAGAGGAAGTTAAATACAAGTTTGAAAGTTCTTAGAGATCTAGCAATACCATATGACAAGATTCTACCTGTATTAAATAAGGTAGATCTTGTAGATAATGATAGCGATGTTGAGACTAAGATTAGTATTGTTAGAGATTTTGGACTAGCCAATCCAGTTGTCATATCTGCTGAGAAAGGTATTAACATTGATGAACTTCGTAGAAGAATATTGATGAAGCTTGCATCTGAGGAAGTTCATGTAGATATAGATATTCAGGAAATTCCTGAATGGGTTTATAAGTATGCTAAGATTGAGCAAGCTGATGGTCATGTTATTATTAGAACATCAAATCTACATATTGATAAGATATTGAGTTGGCTTGATAGTATAGGTGTTAAATATAGTCGTACTAAAGTTGTTGTTTAAGGTGAGATAAATGAGTCAGGACAGGTTTAAGATAACTCCTGAATTGAAGATATATCTAAATCTTGTTGAGAGAATTGTAAGTTTTGAATATGATAGTCCTGAGCTTGGTAAAATTGCTGTAAAGACAGTACTCCTACTATTAAAGAAAGGTGAAGTATTGTCTGAAGATAAAATTGCAACACAGCTTAATGTTGAGACTAGTGAAGTTAGAAAGATATTGCAGATATTGTTTAAACATGGTTTAGTAAGTGTTGAGAGGGAGGTTATAGATCCTGATAGAGGTAGATATGAGACTAGGTGGTATATAGATTCTGAATCTATTAATAGGATGTTGAGAAGTAGGATTAAGAATGTTCTAAATATTTTAGAACATGTCTTGAAGAGTATTTCAAATGAAGCATATTACTACTGTCCAACATGTTTCAGAAGATATACTGTAGATGAGGCTTATGATTATGATTTTAAATGTCCTAGAGATGATGCATATCTAGTACAGAGTGACCAGTATAGAGAAGTTGAAGCTTTGATGAACATCATTAAGAAGTTGAAGGATGGATTTAAGATGTAGGAAATTTATTAAAAATATTTCACATATTGTAAATCTCATGAAGAATGTAGCAAGAAATGTTAGAGTTGTACTTTATAAACCTATACTAAATAGAAGATATTTCATAACAGGATTTCATGGAATTGGACTTGTAGGTCATATATCTGTTAGATATTTAATATCTGCATTAAATTGTGAGAGAGTTGGATATATTGAGATGAGTGAAGAACCTGCATATTGTGGATATGTTCTAAATCAAGATAATATAACAACTCCAGGAGAATTATATCATTCTGAGAAGTGTGGTGTAACTATATTTATGGCAAATTGGGGATTTTTTGAAAAACTCATGTATCCGCTAACTAGGATCCTGGTTGGCTGGGTTATTGAGAATGGGTATGAGATGTCTATACTATTTGGAGGTCTTGATAGTGAGACAAGAGGTAATGATCCTTCACCTCTTAGAGTTGTTACAACTACAAAATTTAAACAATTAAACATATCTAAATGTGATGCAAAGGAGATGGATCTATTCTTCAATGTTGTTGGTCCACTAGCATTGATGTTGTCTGAGTTTGAGAGAAATAGTTTTCCAGCAATTGCAATATTGCCATATGCATATAAGTGGAGAGCTGATCCATCTGCAGCTGCTGTGGGTATTGAATATTTTTCAAAATGTTTTAACGTTCCTGTAGATATTCAAAAACTTAGAGAATTAGCTACTAAGTATGAGGAAGAGTTACTACAGATTAAGAAGGCTATTGAGGAAGAGCAGAAGAGACGTGAAGGAACACCATACTACATATAGAATCTATATATGATGTCCATGACTCTTCTCTACCAACACTGTATATAACAACCTTACAGTTATTTAGTAATTTTTTAACTATTCTACATATTTTGAAAGCTTCATCTCTAGGTAGTACTAATATTATAGTTCTATAATTACTTCCATGGGTTTTAAGATAGTTATATATTGAGACTATCTCAAGATTTTGTAAGCATTTCAAATTTTTAACATATTCAAACTGTGCTAATGGGTATATGTCAGATATTTCGTGTGGTATTATTCCAAATATCTTACTTAGAAAGCATATATGTACTTTATCTAATATTCCTAATTTCTCAAGTTTATTACATAGTTTTACAAATATTGAACTTCTGTTAAATGGTCTTTCATTTGGTTCTGGAAGTATTAGTAGTATTTCTTTTGATTTTGGTGGTACATATCTTCTACATAGTTTATATATGTGTTGTGTATATTGTGGTCTTGATATATCTAACATACATTGAATATCTATACCATGTACATCTCCTCTAGTTGTTGGACTTATCTTCAACAGTTTTCTACTAATCTTAGATATTAGTATTAGTGCTTGTCTTAGTCTTGCATCACTCATAGATTTTTCCTGTAGATATTCCCATAATGTTCCTTCTCTAATTCTCTGTTTTACTTCGTCAATCTCTCTCTTTAGTATGTAGAGGTTGTGTATTGCTATTAGTTTCTCTCTTTCATTTTTTGACATCTCTCTAAGCTCCTTGACGCTATATTTTGTACATATTGGACATGTGCATGGTATATTTTCAATCTTTATATCTTCTAATCTTACCGTTCTGTCATGTAGCATTATTCTATCATCTCTAGCGTAGAGTATGTAGCTAGCTGAGTCAAACATGTCTACTCCTAAAGCTACTGCTATCGGTATTATCATTGGATGACCAGCACCGAATAGATGTATAGGTCTGTTTTGTGGTAAGTTTAATTTTGCTGCTATTATTGTCTCTACAATTTTTGTATAGTTGTACTGTTCTAGATATAGTGTTACACTTCCAATAGCATATATGTCGAAGTCTAATTTTGATAATTTTCTAGCACAGTATGCTACAATATCTACATGTTCACCACCCTGTACAGGTCCTACTAGTAGCATTCTATGCTCAGGATCGTACTCATCTCTAAGCATTATTGCTCTTCTAGCTCTTCTTAAAGTCTCTTCAACTTCTAGAAATACTACATCTCTATCAACTTCAGCTCTTGTTGGTATGTCTAGTATTACTCCAATATCTGAACCAATATCTACCTGATATTTCAATACTGTGTCAGGATCTATCTCAACTTCACCATACTCCATTAGTTGATATGCTCCTGAGTCTGTCATTACTATACCATTCCAATTTAGTAGATTGTGTATTCCAGTGTCTATGCATATATCTCCATAATTTCTATATATTAGGTATGCATTTGTTATTATTTGATTAAAACCTACCTTTTTAATTTCTTCAAGATCTACTGTCTGTTTTATTGGATTTACTACTGGAAATAGTGCTGGTGTTTCAACTACTCCACTCTTAGTGTATATCTTTCCTATACGTCCAGCAAGATCTTTATCTACTATTTCAAACATTATCTGCTTCTACTTCTCAAAAATTCGTCAAATATCTCTTTAACTCTCTTTGCTAGTGGTCCTGAACCTTCAACTCCTGCTTCTGATACTCTAACTCTATCACCTATAAGTATTATATTTGCCTCTTCAACATACTTCACCATTCCTGGAAAGTACTTTTCTAATATTTTTGCAAGTTCTCTTAGATCTAATCTTTCCTCTATAAGTGATATTCTATTTATTGAATGTCTAAGTATTATCATTCTTGGATATTTTTCCTTCTTATCTCCTTGCTGTATTGTTACATCTCCAAGTACTAGATCCATATTATCGTTAAATCCTAGCAATGTACCTTCACATATAGATCCTTCAACTGTGAATACTCTAACCTTTCTATTTAGCATATTTACACACTCTAACATGTATCTTCGAGAGGCTTCTGATACGAACGAGGACATATACTACATGTTAGTCAAACTTATATATTTTGTATCTAGACGCGACAGAGATGAAGTTTAGAGGTGTATTTAAGGTTTTGAAAGTTGAGAGCCTTCCAGACTACTCAGGTTTGAAAGCTATATACATGGTTGATGATTCAGGTAGAGAGATATATCTAGAATATCCTGAAGAGCTTACTAAAGTTAGAATTAGTGAAAATAGTAGTGTTGAGATATCTTTAGACAATGTAAAAGATGAAAATTATAAGACAAACTGGGATGTATATATGTGGGGAGTAGTATACTATAGTGCTGAAAATGTTATCAGAATATCTATTGGTGGACTTATAATGGAGTTGAAGAAGTTTGATATAAAACCTGAAGTTGGTGAGAAGGTGTATGTTGGATTGAAAATTAGAGGAAGATGAAAGTTTTGGTGTAGACATACCATTGAAGATTACGTATACGCCTAGTTTATAGTTAACATATCCGAAATAATCTACGTGTACTGTCCCTACTGTAAGACTCGCAGTGTCATACTTGATGTTGAGAGAGGAGAGTATGTCTGTACTAGATGTGGAACTGTTATAGATGTTCTATATTTACCATCTAGATCACAGCTAGATAATGAGCCAATAACACCCACAGTTGATGAAGTTAGTCTAGATGTGAATATTCAAGATCTACCACTTAGAGAGAGGAGGAAGTTATATATGGGTAAGTTGAAGATCTTAGATCAAAATGTTAAATCTAGATTGAGAGTTGAGAAGAAAGCTGTGACATGTTTGAAAATTGTTGCTCATAGATTAGGTCTAAGTGATAGACATGTCGAAATTGCGATAGAGGTATTGAGAAAACTTTTGAAGAAGTACGGATCCGATATTGATAAGAGAGATATCTCAAGTTATAAGATAGCTGCAGCAGCAGTACTCTACGCAGTATTAATACATAACTTACCAATATCGCCTAAAGATATCGTAGAACATTTTCAGAAGATTGGTCATAAAGTATCATCTTCAGAAATTTTTAGAATACTAATTGAAGGATTTGGAAAGATCGTAAATACAACTACAGATAGAGTTAAAACATATGTTGAATATATAGTGTCAAGATTATCATTAGAAGATTGTGTGAAGATGGAGCTTCTAAAGAATTGTCATAAAATAATGTCAAAAATCTTGAATAGAAAAATATATGGTAAAAGCCCCAGAACAATAGCAGCAGCAATAATACTACTAGCAGCAAAGAGAAGTAAGATACCTGTAACACCTGTAGATGTAGCAACAATACTAAATGTTAGTCCAATAACGTTGAGAGAACATGTTAGAAAACTTGAAAGATTATTAAAAGAGTGATAAAATGTATAGAGAACTTGCAAAACTAGTATTACTAATATCTAGATGTTTAAACTGTAAGAAATTTCCATGTAACTTCATAATTCAAAAATCTGAAAGAGAACCTCTAGATGGATGTATTAAAGAGTATGAGAGCGTTCTAAAAAGGTTGAATAATGTTGATAGAAAGGTTGTAGAATATCTATTTTGTAAGTTAATATCTAGAGTAGTGCCCTCAGGATTGCCAACACTTGAAAAGTTTATAAATGTTAGATATTTCCTCTGCAAGCTTTGTATAGATAATGTTGAGCATATAGTTAGGATATTATTGAAATCTCTAGGATTAGATATAATATCCGACTATGTAATTGATAATAATGTTGAAGATATATACATAACAAATCGTGGAGTATTTATAATGTATAGGGGAGGTATTATAAGGAAGGTAGATGTAGATAAAGTAGAACTATATAATGTTTATAGGAGTATTCTAAATTTAGCAAGTTTGTCAGGTTGTGATGTAACATTTGATGAGCCTTCAGCACTATTTTCAATTAATATAAAGAATCTACTTAGAATTAGAGTTAGTCTTGATGTATGGCCTTGTGTTGAAGATTTTGTTATTCATCTTAGAATACATAGAAAGCCATATACTATAGATGATTTATTAAGATTTAAAATGATAAACATCTCTACACTATCTAAGATTTTGAAATATGTTAAAGATGGTTATAGTCTTATCATATTTGGACCTCCATGTTCAGGTAAGACGACTTTATTGAATGCCTTAGTCTTGGAATTTTTGAAGATTAAGAATAATGTGAAAGTTGTGTGTATTGATGAAGTTGATGAATTATGGTTTCCTGATAATTTTCTAGTTGTGAAATATAGGTCAATATTTGGTAGAGTTAGAGAGATTGAGAAGGTTCTTCATAGAGGTGGTGGTATTCTCATTATTGGTGAACTTCGAGAGAAAGATCATTTTGAAGCTTATAGAATTGCTATAAACTCTGGACTTCAAGTATTTACAACTATTCATGGTAGTGATGTTAGAGATGTGTTTGAGAAGTTTAGGATTTATATGAATTCCGTAGATGATGTTCTCAGGAAGTGTGTTCTTGTTAGTCTAGATTATAGGCGTGGTGTTAGGAGAGTTTCTGAAGTATATTTGCTATCTCGTGAAGTTCCTGTTAGAAGTGTCATGTTATTTTAACCATACTATCTATGATCATGTCTAGTAGTGCTTCAGCTACATCTATGGTGTACTCAGTAACTCGTAATAGGTTGTATAGTATTAATCTTAGTGATGTTGTTAGATGGCTTGGAATGTTTTCCATATACATTTGTGATAGTAATTTCTCAATTTCCGATATTATCATATTTCTAGATTCGTCAATTACCTGATTTATATTATTAAATGTTAATTTTCTACTCGATAATATTTCTATTAATGTCTCTAATTGTCTTAATTGCATATCTATTACTTTCGATATTCCTGATATTATTGTATTTGGCAATTCTACAATTTTATCACCTATCTTCTGTGTTAATTCATTAGCTATTTCTGCTATATTGTCCGCAATTCTCTCTAACATTTTTCCAATTGTTGAATATTCTAATATACTTCTTGGATCTTTCATAGATATTGATATCATTAGAAGTCCTGATGCTAATGTCTTCTTTAATAGTCTTCTAATGAACCAGTAGAATCTATCAACTTCTTCATCTCTATCTATCAGGTCTGTGAGTATTGGTATGTCACATTTTTCAATTCCTAGCTTTAGATCGTTTAACATGTTTATTATAGATTTTAACATTTTTACTATTAGTGAGTGTATGTCTGTGTCTATTGTACTTACTAGATTTTGTAATATTAGTTGATCTCTACTTTCCTCAATTATCTCTATTCCCGTTAGTTTATCTCTTATAATCTTCTTAATTAGTCTTCTAATTTCAGGATTGTCTCCATTAAACTCTATTCTAAGTATGTCTACACCTGCTAGGTAGTATGCTATTAGTAGTCTCTCTATTTTTGATTGATCTACATCTTTAATATCTTTTAGATTTATATATGCTTCAAAGTGTGGAAATCTCAATGCTCTCTTAGGCACTATTAGGAGTGACTTGTCTAGTTGAGGTAGTATTAGTACTTCATCTCCGGGTCTTAAGTTTACTTGTCTAGTCCATTCTTTTGGAAGTGATACTATTAATGTTGCACCTCCTGTGAGTTGTACTTTTCTAGTCTCTGCTTCGTGAAGTTTTGTTGCATATGTTATGTCTTCCATTTCCTTAGCCTAAGAATAGTATAGTCTTAGCGATATATATAAACCCTTCATTGTCTATAAATCACCAATAGATACTTTTAAAAGAGATTATCCTCTATGTAGAATCTAGCTACTCTATCGTGATATCTAGAGATTCAGTAGTGTCTGTTAGTTTTGGAAGGTAGATATATAGTACACCATCTTTCAAATATGCTCTTACTTCACCAATCTTTATTCTGTAGGGTAGCTGTACTTTTCTATAGATTTTAAAGTTTGCTAATCTTTCTGCTCTTAATATCCTTCCATTATTGACATTTTGAGGTATTGCTGATATCTCTACTGAGTCTACACTAACTCTAACTTTGATATTCTCCTTCGGTATTCCTGGCATGTCTACTATGAGTACTATTCTATCACCTTCATCGTAGATGTCTATTGGTGGTTCACGTACTATAGATCTTCCATGTGTTGGTGCTAATTTGCTAAGTGTATCTCTAACAGTTACCTCTGTAGCAACTATGTCTTGAGCTATCATGTTTATCGATGTGTCTACTGTTGCTTCACCTGTTCCAGTTGTGATAGGTCTACCAACTTCTACGTAGCTCATGTTTAAGATAGTACTTCAAGTATATATAAGATCGGTATGTGGAATGTTGCGAATATTACTGTAGTATATATCGGTTAGGGGGACCTAATCATCACTTACTCAGAGATCCCCACTAACCTCATCTATATGCTAGCCTATATTTGGAAGTTATAAATCTTCATTTTCTAAAACTTATAAAACTCCAACAAATACTACACACCAGGCCCCGTAGCTCAGCCTGGATAGAGCGGCGGCCTCCTAAGCCGTAGGTCCCGGGTTCAAATCCCGGCGGGGCCGCCATACTACTTTTCAATTTTTTGAATGTTAGTAATCTTATTCTTGAGATTTAGTTTTAATAAACCTCATCTTACAGCTATGTGGTCGTGAGTAGTGAACTTTCAGTGATTACACTATCTTGGGAAGATGCTTATAGTCATATAGTGAAGCTTTGTGAGAAGATAATTGAAAGTTCTTGGAATCCAGATATGATACTTGCAATTGCTAGAGGTGGTCTAGTGCCTGCAATTGTTGCTAGTGATATACTTAATGTGAAGGATGTACTTGTAATACAGCTAGAGCATTGGCCATCTCCTGGAAGTACACTTCCAGAAGTTAAGATTAGACATGATATTCCTAGTGAAGATCTTTCAGGTAGGAAAATTCTAATTATTGATGATGTTGCTGATACTGGTGATACTTTGAAATTTGCTAAAGATGTGATATGTCAAAGATTTAGAGATGTCAATGTTAAGACAGCTGCAATACATGTTAAGAAGGGTAAGGCTAAGTACATTCCTGATTATTGGGCTGTTGAGATTGATCCTAAGTATTGGATATTGTATCCCTGGAGTTGTGTTGAAGATGTTACAGCACTTTTAGAGAGGTATGTTGGTAATTGTTCTTCAATACCTGAAGCTTTAGCTAAGCTTAGTAGAGAGCTTAATCTAGATTTAACAAAGATACCAGCAGTATGTATAAAACATGCACTTGCTAGACTACTTAAGTGATGGATATGTTTAAGAGACCTAAAGATAGTCTTTATAGATTATGGCTATTTCTAATACTTGCAAGTACATTAATATACATAGCTAGCTTTGTCGCAGGTCTAGGTATTGAAATACCTTTAACAATAGCTAAAAATGTCTGTAAAGTTGAGACAAGTGCTTTAGGTATTGCAGAATCTTACATTCTTCCTCTAGTTCCAATAGTTGGTGCAGGTATAACATCTGCAGAACTTGCATATCTTGGAGTATGTATAAATTATCCAATAACAAGTGTTACAACACCAGTAATGACTGTTGTTAGGGGGGTATTAGCATGTATGATAGCACTACTCTTTGCTGTACCAACAGCAGATTCAATACTATTCTTTGCAGCATTAATACTACACGCAACCTGTAAGACTGGTGAGGATAAGGTTAAGACTAGAGAACTTGTTAAAGGTATAGGTTCAATATATGTACAGCATGTAGTTCTGGTAATAATAATACTGCTAGTATTGACATTTATAGTATATTTAACACCATAATCTAACTTTTAACTATCTGTGATTGAACTTTCTCTAATACTCTCCTACTAATTCTAACAAATTTAAAACCATAATCTCTCAAGTATTTGAAAGCACTTGAAGATATGTCTTGAGCAACTAGTATTCCACGTATCTGCCTATTAAATGATTTGTATAGAACATCTACATATCTCTTCAACTGATGTACAGCTTCAGGACCTGCAATACCTCTCTTAACCTCTATAACAACTATGTTAGAGTCCTTATCTTCTGCTAATATATCTACATTTCCAGCAATTGTCTGATACTCTCTTGCTAATATCTTGAGTCCTGGCTCTATTATATCTGGATTCTTTACTAGGAAATCTACAATATCTTTTTCACTACCTTCAACTTTATAATTTTCCGTATATCCAACCTCGAAGAGGCCTATAAAGTATGGTAGTGGTATTTCTATTTTAACAACTTCGTAAGGGTTCGTTCTTATAGATTTCAATACTAGTATTCCATTTTCTATAAGTGCGTAGTTTGTTGCTTTTGGTGGTTGCCATATTACTGGTTCTCTTTTTGTTGATTCATGTATTAGTAGTGAACCGTCAGGCTTTATTATTACTAGTCTTGGTGCTAGTTCTATACTTGCTTTTGCTCTACCTTCATAATATGCTCTAAGTTTACCATAGATTACTATTACTCTTCTATGTCTATACTTATTTATTGTCTGTACAGCTTCTTCAGGATTTGGATCTCTCATTAATATACATTCCTCTTCAACATTCCTATCTTCTAAAAATGCTGTTATGTCCAGACTAGACTCACCAACTATATTTTAGGTACTTTACATTTAACTAGTTTTCTTAACATCTCTATCTCATCTCTATCTATATCTCCAGCCCATGCTTCTGTTATTAATTTTGAAGTTCTAGATCTAACACCTCTCAACATTGCACACATGTGTAGTCCACATACTTTACAATATACCATCTTTGCATTCAACTTCTCTAATAGGAGCTCTGCTAGTTCTCTAGTGAACCTTTCCTGAAGTATTAGTCTTCTTGAATACCATTGTACAAGTCTTATAACTTTGCTAAGTCCAGGAACTTGTGGTTGTGATGGTCTATATGCTACAGATATGTATCCAAGTACTGGTAGTAGATGATGTTCACATAGACTTACAAATTCTATATCTCTTATAATTACTAGACCTTCAACATGTTTTATAGTGTTGAAGAATTTTATTGTTGGTGGTCTACTTCTCAATCCTTCTGTTAATTCTAGTAGTGCTTTTGCAACTCTTATAGGAGTTTCTTTTAGATCTGGCTTTTCAGGATCTTCACCTAGAAGTTTTATTATCTCTTTTACGTGGTGTGCTATTCTTTCAATTATATCATCCTTACACATCTTAGACATTCATAGTCTACCTGTTGAGATTTAATACATAACTTTCATATTTTAGATTTAGAGATGGCTCTTTTTGATATTAATATACCAACTTCATACAATACTATGAATGTTGCAACCCATATAAGTGAGCTTAATAGTGTTGGGTCAGGGTTGAATATTGCTATCAATATCATTGCTATAGCATACACTACAGGTCTATACTCTACGTAGGATTTTGGATTTACCATATTTAGTTTAGATAGTATTAACATTATTATAGGAGTTTCAAATAGTATTCCTGAGAATGTTACACATCCTAGAAATTCATTCATTATATTTCTAGCAAGTATGTATGGTTTAAGTCCAAACATTGGATAGAGAATTAAGTACAGTCTTATAAGTGCGTTATATATTATGTAGTATCCAAATATTCCACCAGCAACAAATAGTAATGATACAGCTGTGAAATATATCTTGAATGCCCTTCTCTCATGTTTATACAATCCTCTCTTAACAAATTGATATAACTCGTATGATAGTACTGGAACTGCAATTACAGCTCCCAATAATACACATATGTAGAATGCTACTTCTAGTGGTGTTAATAGTCCTAGAGTAATTACTTTAACTTCCTTAGGTAATGGTCTTACTACAAGTGTGTAGTATATATATGCAGCTATTGGTCTATACTCCATTAAGAATATTGCAGATAGTATATTACTACTACTATTATTCATTGGTACAGGTAGCCATCCAAGTATGAAGCCTATAACGAAAGCTATAATTACACGTATCATCCTCTTCCTAAGTTCTTGTAGATGTGCTGAAAGAGGTTCAGGTCTATCTTCACTCATTCCTAATCTCCCTCATTATGTACGACACTACTAGACCAGCTATATGGGGTCCTCCCCTACTTCCTGCAGTTGCTATTACTGGTATATCTATGTTAAGTATATCACGTTTAAGCGTTATGTCATCTCTAGATAATGTTGGTGGTACTGCAATTATTAGACTTGGTCTAATACCCATATTTACATAATCTAAAACTTTCTTTAAACATCCAATATTTGAAGCTATCACAACAATACTATTTGGAGGATATGAGAAGTATTTTGAATCTTCTTCAAACATTATTCTAGTTCCTGGAATAGTCTCTTCAATATTTATATATGATAGTACTCTCATATCATCACATACTATAACTTTACTATTCTTAACACTGTCCTTAATAATTTCAAAATCTCTATTATATCTCAACTCTACCAATATCTCATAATCACCTGTATTCTCTAAAATATACCTCTTCAATTTATCAATCTCATCTATATTTCTTAAAATTTCTACAATTATGCTCTTAAGTATCTCTTCACTGTATAGTAATGGTTTTGTTATTGATATCTTAATTCTCTTTTCCTCATCTATTACTCTATTTACAATATCTTCAATCTGTATGTAGTGTGTTCCTCTTCTAATATATAGTGGACATATTATTAATCTATCACATCTATCTAATAGTTCTCTTATTGTATTTTCAATGTTTTCTAAATTTTCTACATATTTAAATTCTACTGACTTTCTTAGAATACTTTCAATTTCTCTAACCATGTCTTCTAGAATTTTGTATATTTCATCACCTTTAGATGGATGTACTACTGTCAATATTCCAATATTACTACTTTTCACAGTACTACTTTTACAAGTCTATTAGTATTAATTAATTTCAGTGCTTGCCTGTCTCTTACAGGGTCCTAGAGAGGTTAAGGTTTGTAGAGTTGATATTCCTAGAATACCTCCTGGATGGGTACTTATTCAGGTTAGGTATGCTGGAATATGCGGTACTGATATTGCAATGTATAGGTGGAAGTATGTTCCTAGAAAAATACCGATAATTCCTGGTCATGAGTTTGTTGGAGTGGTAGTTGATGTTGGATCTGAAGTTCCTAGAGATATTATTGGTAGGAAGGTTGTATCTGAGATTAATGTTGTATGTGGTAGATGTAGATTTTGTATTAGAGGACTCTACACACATTGTATATATAGAAAAGCTATAGGTATAGATATTGATGGTGGATTTGCAGAATATGTAGCTGTTCCTTATAGAAATATACACTTTGTAGATGATTTAGATGATCTAGATGCAGTACTTATAGAACCTGCAGCAGCAGTTCTACATGCAGTAAACTCAATCCCTAGAAATGTTGGTAGGAGATGTGTAATAATTGGACAGGGACCATTAGCATATCTTGCAGCTAACATATTTGAAGCTTGTGGATATTCCGTACAGGTCGTTGTTAAAGGTGGTGAAAGAGTTAGATATTTCAAAAATTTTAAAATAGTAACACTACAGGATGTTGAGAATGTTTTTAAAGATGTTGAAGATAGACCTGACATAGTTTTTGAAGCATCAGGATCTTCAACAGGTATTGAATATGCATTGAAAATTGTTAGACCTGGAGGTATAATTATTGCAAAATCAACACATGGAGAATACTCATGTATAGACTATACAAAGCTTGTAGTTAATGAGATCACAGTAATAGGATCTAGATGTGGAATGTGGGATGATTGGGAACATGTTATAGATATGTTGAGAAGAGGAAAATTAAATCTAAAATCTTCAATAACACATATTGTAGATCTTGAAAATATTGAGGAAGGATTTAAAATAGCTGATGAGAGGAGAGGACTGAAAGTTATAGTCAAGTGCCACTAGCGTAATTTGTAGATATATGGGATTAATAACATCTTTAGGTATTGATAATATATGAGAAAAGTCTATGAGATCTTAATATTTAATAATGATGGTAAATCAAATTTTGAAGAATTTCTAGACATGCTTATTGAGAGATTAAAAGCTCTAAGATACTGTAAAAGGCTTGTAGTTACAATTGAAAGATCTTTAAATACTTGTGAAGTGAGAGTGACTTTAATTACACCTAAGAACACTAGTAGAGAGATAGGTGAGTATTAACGAAAGTTGGTAAAGATAGAAAGAGATTGACAATAACGATATTGAAAATCCTAGTCTGCTATCTCGTACTCATATTAATATACGCATTGTCAGCATATATAGCATTCACATACACAGAGAAGACACCTATAAAATTAATACATAAAACTACTCAATATATTGAGAAAGTTATTGAAGAAGGGCCTATAGGAATATTTAGAAATAATATTGCACAAGCTACAAGAATGTTTATGCCTATCATAGGTCCTCTATACGCATTTATAATAATGATGAACACAGGACAGATATTGGGAGTATATGTAGAGTCTAAGTATGGTACAGGACCTCAAGGACTTGTAACTCTAATATTTGCACTACTAGTAACCATACTATATCCATATGCTATAATTGAGATATTGGCATATGCAATAGCTCTAGAAGCTAGTTTAACATTTACAATAAAAATATTTAAACACTGTGTTATAGATCGTAGAGATATTTTATCAACATTATTGAAATATTGTATTAGTGCCATACTACTGATAGTCGCTGCATATATGGAATATCTAATTATTTCACAAGCAATAACTATAATACACTCAAGTATAGGTTCTATGTAATTCCATAAGGTATCTGAGTCTTAACATTTTCAATAACAATACCTAGCCTGTATATTCCAGTTGCAACACATACATGATCTCCACTATTGCAAACTGTGAAGTATGGCTCAGTCTCAGTTATGAATAGGTAGTACTCCATTTTTTGTAATAATCCATTAATTGCTGATGATCTAGCATATTGAATAGAGTTGTAGAAGATCTTTCGAATTTCTCTATCTGTTACATTTATCTTTAAACTATCTAAAACTCTGGTTACATTACTGTAACTCTCATTTATTAATTTCATAAATTTTTCTATACCAAATTTTTCACAGTATTGTACTAGTTTTATACTTAGTATTGTACTATTTATCTTCTCTTTTGATGGTTTTGTCATATTCATAGTTATTGAGAATGGTATTAGAATTATCTTAGAGACCTTACTCATACTCATATTTATTGCTCTAATTATTACGCTAGATCTATTATTTTTAATGTAGTTTATAGATATTGGGATTACTATGAATAGTCTATTTTTGATTCCTGTATTTACTATACATTTATATTTTGTGTTTTCTAATATCTTCTCAATATCTTTATAATATTCTACTACAGGTACTCTAATTCCAACTTTCCATTTAGTTATGATTGGTTTTGATGAGTTTATTATTGATGCTGTTGCTGCTATTATTATGCAGGATATTGCTATTCCTATTGCCGTTAATATTATTATTGTTTTTATGTCTTTTCTCATTCTATCTCACTCTAACTTTGTTAACCTTCTTATTTTGCCATGAGTATCTTCTAATTCTCCTACTTCTACCCCATCCACATGCTGCACAGTACTTCTTTCTTACATGATATGCATGTCTTCCACATCTTGGACATCTTATATGTGTCTTTCCACTACTCATCTTTCCAAATGATGTTGTTCCTTTAACCATAGTCGTAGTCTAGTTGTATATAGACTTTAAAGATTTGTTCTCTAGACTTGCCTGATATAGGTGTGAAGTGGCTTATTATTCAATTCTTAGGAACTTCAGCAGGAACACCTACTAGAAGTAGAGGTTTACCATCAGTACTAGTTTATGATGGTAGAAGGTACATATTACTTGACTGTGGTGAAGGTACGCAATATAGATTATTACAGGTTGGAGTTTCTGTATGTAGGATTGATATTGTACTTATCACACATCTACATGGAGATCATGTATTTGGACTTCCAGGACTTATATCAAGTATGGCTCTTCTAGGTAGGGTTAAGAATCTCAAAATTTTTGGACCTGTAGGTCTTCTCGATATGTTAGAGAGCTGTATAAAATTTCTAAATACACTACCATTCAAGGTTGAGATATTTGAAATTGAAGATTTTAATGATACTAATCCTAAGATCATTCTTGCAGAAGATGATCTAGAGATATCATGTATCAAGACTATGCACTCTACAACAAATTTTGCATATAGATTGAGATGGTATATACCTCTAGGTAAGTTTAAACCTGAAGTTGCGAAGAAGTTAAACATACCTACGAGATATTGGAAATTACTACATACAGGTCATGTTGTGACTCTTGAAGATGGTAGAATTATAAGACCTGAAGATGTTGTAGAGTTGAGAAGAAGACAACCACTAACCATAGTATATACAGGAGATACTGCACCATGTGAAAATGTTGTAGAAATTTCAAAAGATGCTGATGTACTAATACATGAAGCAACATTTAGTGGAGATGAAAAACCTGAAGATGTGTGGAGTCAAGGTCATTCTAGAACTATAGATGCTGCAAATATAGCGGCTAGAGCTAACGTGAAGATGCTCATACTTACACATATAAGTGCTAGATATGAAGGTCTAGAAGATAAACTACTTGAAGAAGCTAGAAGATATTTCAAAAATACATACATAGCATACGACCTACAGAAATTCTACATAGAACCGTATTAGGAAGTAATAAGGATTGGTCGGGCCGCCGGGATTCGAACCCGGGACCTACGGGTCTCAGCCAGCCGATGTGCGAGCGGCGGCTGGCTACAGCCCGCCGCTCTGACCAGGCTGAGCTACGGCCCGTATCTGTCTACGTCACGTTTCTCGAACCTCTTTATAAATTTTACTTTTCAGAGACCCGTTCATCCTCACCTTTCGGTCAAGCATGACGTTCATCACTCTATACATTGTAGTACAATTTTTAATAATCAGCTCCGTAGCGTCATCATGTTTTTCAGGGGGCTCCTAAGTCATCACTCAATAATACTTTTCAGTATACTATTTTAAAAATTTTGATAATATTTGCAATAATTCTAACGTTCCTGACTCTAGACTTGTACTCATATCTATTGTAAATGTGTTATATCTACCATATCTATACATATTCTCCATCTTCTTCACATCATCACGATTCTCTGCTACTAATATTGCTATGTCGTAGTTCGGTATCTTTCTAAATATTTCATCAATATCTTTAAAATATTTTAAGTCTGCTATTGATATTGATATCTTACCATTATGTACTGTATGTAGTATTCTTAAGATACCTTTATCATGTTGTACTACTTCTATGTTTGTGAATAATTTACTTACTACAGATCTTATACCTTCGATTAATTCTGAACTACTTCTCAAATTTTCTAATGCAAGTTCTAGTTGAGGTATGTCTAGTATCTTCTTTATATTTGATTCCTGTATGTAGAATGGAAATACTAGATATACGTTATATCCAAATGTGCATAGGTTACTTATTAGAAGATACTTCTCTAATAGTGATAGGTTTTGTACTGTATGTACATCATTTATGAGTTCTCCCTCCCATATGGATACTGTTCCCATAAATGTTTGATCGTGAAGTGTGTATTCACGTCTTGAAATTTTTTCAAGAATATTCTTAGTTATTCTTCTCCATGGATCTGGCATTAGCCATGGTTTTAAGAATTTTAGATATATTCTTCTTATCTCTTCTGAAAATTCTTCTTCATATATTTCTATAAATCTATTTCTTATATTAGCCTTTTTGAGTTCTGGATGTTTTGTGAATATTTCTATCAGTTTTTCATATGTTTTTTCAAGTATTTTACCTGCATTTTCTTCAAAATGTCTGTAGAATACTTGTTTCATTATTATACTATCTAGCTCATCTTCTATGTTTTCTGTGAAGTCGTATGTTAGTGCTATAAATCTTATCTGTAGTAGTGCTAAGTATAGTCCCATTATCTCTTCCTGAGTCATGTCTATACCTTTCAATTCCTCCACTATCGACTTCTCAAGCATCTTCTCAAGTTGTACGATCAGTATATTAATACAGTTTTAACAATATTCTCAATGAGTGCAGATCTAGATGTTCTAGTTTTTAGAAGTATAGGAGAGTTCATCAAGTATCTAGATGATAAGATTAGTGAAATTGAGAGAAGGCTTAGTGAGATATCTACAATGCTTGAAAATGTTAAGGAGAGGAAGAGTAAGTATGAACGTATTAGAAAACTTGTAGAAGAGATATCTGGAGAATCTGCAACACTTTCAACAACTATATACATATCAGGTCTTAGAGTTATAATTGATCCAAAACCAATAGAGGAGTATGAGATGTTAGAGTCTGTATATAAGTCATTATCTGACAAACTCTCAGTTCTTAGAAAGATTAGAGATGCTGTTGAGTCATATCTAGGTAAGTATCTAGGTGAGGAAGTTATTAGTATAGTTGTGGAATTTAGAGCTGATGTACCTATACGAATAATGATCAAGATGTAGCTATCTTCCGAAGAGTACGTTTAAAAATAGGTAAGCACTGTCCTGAGTTTGAATAGATGATTCAAATAGTATCAATATTACTATTCATAATTCTTGCATTAATATTAATACTTCCTGCAACTGTAAGAATTATTGAGGAAAATCTTGAAATTTTTCTATTCTCAATGGGTGTAGTTGCAGGTACTATAACTGGGAAGATATTTGATGTAGATGTATGGATTGAAGCTTTGAAAGAACCTGTAATGATTCATGGATTTCCTATTGGTATAGTACAGGTAGTTTTGATATTTGGAATATTGGCATACTATCTGAGAAGTAGAATTGATAGATTTGCCGAGAGGATTGTAAAGTTGAAACATATGCACATAGTTCTTGCATGTATAACACTGATACTTGGAATATCTTCAAGTCTCATATCTGTAATTGTTGCAGCTGTAATACTTTCAGAGATTGTTAAATCTATGAAGATTGATAGGAGAAGTAAGATATTGTATAGTATCTACTCATGCTATGCTCTTGGAATTGGTGCAGTTTTAACACCTGTTGGTGAACCACTATCAACAATACTTGTAGCTAAGTTAAAAGAAGCTCATTACTATACAGGTCCTGGCTTTCTAGTAGATACTTTTGGAATAATTGTCATACCTCTAGTAATCCTGTTTAGTATACTTTCAGGAATTGTAGTTAAGAGGAGGGAAGTTGAGTATCTTGAAGAAGCTTATATAGAAGTTGAAGAAGGTTTGAAAGATGTTTTTATTCGTGCAGGTAAGATATACCTGTTCATTATGGGTCTAGTTATTCTTGGAGAAAGCTACTCAATTCTAGTAAAATTATACTTCTCTAAACTAAGTTCAGACCTATTCTATCTGTTGGGAATTATGTCTGCTATTGTTGACAATGCTACTCTAGTAGCTGCACTTGTGTCTCCAGCATTAACTTTGAAAGATGTTGTATTTTTCATAACTTCAGCATTGATATCTGGAGGATTTTTAATTCCTGGAAATATACCTAACATAATTGTTGCATCTAGATTGAAGATTAGATTTGTAGAGTGGGCTAAACATGCTTTGAAGGTTGGTATTCCCATCTTCGTTATAGTTTATCTACTCCTAGTATTAGCACATCTATAGTATGTATCTTAGAGATATTGTTGAGAAGGGTAGGAAGTTACTAATATGTGTTATACATTTACCACCACTTCCAGGATCTCCAGAATATTGTTCAAATTTTGAATATATTATAGATTTTGCATTAAGATCTTCTAAAAATGCTGAAGAAGGTGGTGCTGATGGTGTTATTATAGAGAATTTTAATGATAAACCATTTCTTAAAGTACCACCATTTGAAACACTAGTTTCTATTTCTATAATTGTTAGAGAAGTTGCTAAGACATTGTCTATACCTGTTGGTGTGAATATCCTTAGAAATGCCTGTACTGAGGCAGCTATCATAGCTTCACTCACAGGTGCTAAATTTATCAGATGTAATGCATATTGTGAACCAATTATATGTCCTGAAGGTATTATAGAGCCAGAGGCTGGACGTGTATTGAGAGCTTTGAGAAGTCTAAATACTAGAGTTGAAGTATTGGCTGATCTCAGAGTTAAGCATGCAGTATCACTATATTCACAAAATATTGAAGATCTTGTAGAGGAGTACTATGATAGGTGTAGAGCAGACTTTATAATAATCACAGGATCTAGAACAGGCAAACCACCATCAGTAGAATTTCTAGACAATATAGTTAAGATATCAAAAATTCCCATACTTGTGGGATCAGGAATAAATATAAACAATGTTAAACACTATAGGTCAGCACATGGATACATAGTTGGAACATATGTTAAAGATAGTAGAGGTATGATAGATATCGAGAAAGTTAAAGCTCTTAGAAGAGAGATTGATCTCTTAAGATAGAATTACTTATTTAATATTTAGCATAGGTAATAGTGTGAATATCAGCATAATTATAGGATATGGAGGTAGACAGGTAACATATTTGAGAGATATTGCTAAAGAAGTTGAAAGTTCTCTCAATAATGTTAATATTAAAGTCATGTATATTGGAGATATTGATAGAGGTTTAGAAGATTTAAATTTTATTAAAAATGCAGATGTAGTATTCATATATAGCTATACAATTCCTAAAAATCTTGAAGATATTCTTGAAAGTATTAAAGATAGATGTCGTATTATATCTATAGACTTAATGACTATCAATATTTCAAATGTTGATTTTGAAGTTGTTAAGAGGTGTAGAGAATACTTCATGTATGGTGGTTCTGAAAATTATAGAAGGTTAATACTATATCTAGCAAAGATTGGTGGTCTTAATCTTAACGTTGAAGATCCTGTAGAGATTCCATGGCATGGTATATATCATCCAAAGCTTGGAATTTTCAATAATATTAAAGATTATCTATCTAAATACTATAAGTCTGATAAGCCTCTAGTTGGATTACTCTTCTATAGATCTTATTGGATTAATAATGATTTAGAGACTGTTGATAAGCTTATATTTGCACTTGAAGATGAGGATCTTGGTGTAATTCCTGTATTTACATATGGTCATAGAGATCCCATTACAGGTGCTCCATCTAAGGCAGATTCTTGTAGAGAATTTTTTATTAAAGATGGTAAAGTTATTATAGATTTTCTAATTGATTATACTAGCTTCTTCTTTGCTAATAGACCTCTAGTATCTGATAGATTTAATGTGGTTAGTGATGAGTTTGAGATTTTGAAGATTTTGGACGTCCCCGTTATGAGACCAATATTGATGTGGTATAGATCTGTTGAAGAGTGGTTGAATTCTGAACAAGGTCTTGACTATCTTACACAAGTATATCAAGTTATAATGCCTGAAGTTGATGGTCTTATTGAACCTATAGTTGTCTCAGGTACTTGCAGGACTGATAGTGGTCTTATTTTGGGAGTTAAGTCTGTTGATGAGCATGTTAGATATATTGCTAAGAGAGTTAAGAGGTGGATTACTCTTAGGAGAAAGTCTCCTAGTGAGAGGAAGATTGCCATAGTTCTACATAATGCTCCATGTAAGGGTCTTGAAGCAAATATTGCTATTGGTCTTGGTCTTGATGTTTTAGAGAGTGTTGTGAGAGTCTTGAAGAGATTGAAAGATTTAGGATATAACGTTGAGAATATTCCTAGAGATGGTAAGGAGCTTGCAAAGCTGTTTCTAGAGAGGAGAGCTATAAGTGAGTTTAGGTGGACTAGTGTTGAAGATATTGTATCTCGTGGTGGTGTTTTAGATTTTGTAGATATTGAAGAATATTCTTCATGGTTTGAAGAACTTCCTGAAAGTGTTAAGAAGAGGATGATAGAGACTTGGGGAAGTATTGAAGAGTTGAAGAGTGGTTCTTTGAAGAATGTATTTGTGGGAATGTTATACAATGGCAAGTTTGTTATTCCAGGTTTAAAATTTGGCAATGTTGTAGTTATGCTACAACCCAAGTTTGGATGTGCAGGACCTAGATGTGATGGTAGGGTATGTAAGATATTGCATGACCCTACAATACCACCACCACATCAATGGCTTGCAGTTTATAGATGGATAAGTAGGAAGTTTAAAGCTGACTTAGTTATACATTTTGGAACTCACGGATATCTAGAATTTAGACCTGGAAAAGGTGTTGGATTAAGTTGGTATTGTTGGCCTGAGATTAGTATTGACGATATGCCACATCTATATGTCTATGTTGTTACTAATCCTATGGAAGGTGTTATAGCTAAGAGACGCGGATATGCAACAATTATAGATCATGTATATCCGCCAATGTCAATTCCAGAAGTTTTTGAAAATTTAGAAGATCTATTAAATCAGTATTCTAAAGCTAAATCTCTTGGAGATAAGTCTAGAATGGATATTATATATTCTAAAATTGTTGAATATGCTAGAAAGTTGAATATAGAAGTTTACGATGATCCTGATAAGACTATTGAAAATATTCATAGAACTATAGACTTAGTTAAGAATACTCAAATTAACATGGGATTACACATATTTGGATGTGAATATAGTAGTGATAGGTGTGTTGAATATGTATTAGCTATACTTCATAAAGATAGTTTTAGATGTCCATCAATAATTAGAGTTATATTAGAGATGTTAGGTCTAGACTATGATTATGTTAGATCTAGACCTGATATCTATATTGATAAGCTTGGTATGACAGGTCTTGAAGTTATTAATAAGGCACGTGAAGTTGCTCGTAGAGTAATTATGAAGCTTTTAGATAGGTATGATGTTGATGATTTTGAAATTTTGAGAACTATATTGGACACTGTTAGAGAAGTTTTCAATATATCTCTCTAGGGTAATATTTTTCAATTCGATCGTAGTCACGACCTGAGACGTGTCTCAGGTAAGATCTCTAATTGAGAAGTTGGATCCTATACTAAGATTAATGCCTACTGTTCCTAGACCTAAGACTCCACAACCATTAACTACTAGACTCTTATGGACTTTTGTTGCTGTTACGATATACTTAATGATGATGGTTGTACCTCTATACGGAGTCTACCAGACTGCAACTCCAAGTGTTGGTATTCTTAGACTTATGTCACTAATTTTTGCAACTAGTCGTGGAACACTTGCACATCTTGGTATTGGTCCTATAGTTATTGCAGGTATATTGTTGGAGATTTTAGTTTTTTCAGGATTGTTAGATATTGATCTTGAAGATCCTGTTGATAGAGCTAGATTTAATGCTCTTATGAAGTTACTATCTCTCATAATTGCATTCTTTGAAGCTCTAGTAGCTGTGACTATTGGTATGCTTCGTGTACCTACAATACCGTTGAAGATTGCTGTTATTGTTCAACTTCTAATAGCTACTCTAATAATACTATTGCTAGACGACTTGATTACTAATGGTTGGGGTCTTGGTAGTGGTATTAGTCTATTCATACTTGTAAGTATTGCAAAGACAGTACTTTGGTATACTTTCTCTCCTGTTATAGGTCCTGATGGTCTACCTGTAGGTATAATTCCTGCAGTTATTGCTGCAGTTGCTAGAGGTAGCTTTCCAACAGACCTATTCTACTCGTTCTTTAGAGGTGGTACTGTTGTTGGACTTATAGCTACAGTATTGCTAGGATTCTTCATACTTTATCTAGAGATGCTTAGTGTACCAATACCACTATCAATTCCACAGTATAGAGGTATTAAGTATAGTCTTCCTCTACGTGTCATGTATGTATCAGTACTTCCAATAATCTTCACAGCCTTCACACTAATATTAATATCACATGCATTACAGTATGTTGCTTATGCAGCAATGCATAATCCAGCACTTAAATGGCTTGCATGTTTAGAACCTTATGGTAGAGGTGGATATGTTCCATGTCCAAACTCTGTACTCTACTTCCTATGGTCACCACCACCTCCAAATATTACTCCACAGTATGTTGTTGCTCATATTGTGATATATGTTGTTCTATGTACAATATATGCATACATTTGGGTTAACATAGCTGGAATGTCTGCTGAAGATCAGGCTAAGTATATTGTTGAAGCTAAGCTTAGTATTCCAGGCTTTAGACCAAACCTGAGAATAATAGCTAAGTATTTGGAGAAGTATATCTTTGCATTAACCATAACTAGCGGAATATTGTCAGGTTTGATTGCTGCACTTGGAGATCTACTACAGGTATTTAGTGGTGGTATTGGATTGATGTTACTTATAGAGATTGCATTACAGTACTACGCTATAGCAGTTCAAGAGCATGTATTTGAGCTATTTCCAGGACTTAGAAGGTTTGTAGGTGTTGAGAGAGTTTAATCAGCTAGGATAGCGTTCATCAATATTCAGTCGCTGATCTCTTCTTCACCATATACATGTATTGAAGAAACATTTTAAAGATTAGCATAACTCTAGTACACACATGGCTAAGAAGGGTACTGCAAGACAGGTAGGTGTTCCATGGAAGTATCATATACCTCCAGCGATCTTCATAAATAGTCTAGTTCCTGTAGCTGATAATAGTGGTGCTAAGCTTGTGAGAATTATAGGTGTATGTGGTTGTAAAGCTAAGACTGTACATAGAAGAATACCTGGAGCATCTGTTGGAGATATGGTTGTCGTATCTGTTAGAGAGGGAAAACCTGAAATGAGAAAGCAAATTATGAGAGCTATAGTCATTAGACAGAGAAAACCATATAGAAGACCTGATGGTACATGGATAATGTTTGAAGATAATGCAGTAGTAATAACTGACGAGCTTGGTAATCCAAAAGGTACAGAAATTCACGGTCCTGTTGCTATGGAAGCAGCACTTAGATGGCCATCAATTGCAAATCTAGCAACTATGATAGTATAAAAATTTAAATATTGAAGACATAGACATATACATACCATGCCTTTCAGCCATACGAAGGTTGTAGGTCCTGCAGGGAGATTTGGAGCTAGATATGGAATGGGTGTTAGGAGAAAAGTTACTCAAATAGAGGTTAAGCAGAGAGGTAAGCATAGATGTCCAAGATGTAGATCTGTAACTAGAATGGAGAGACTTGCATTTGGTATTTGGAGATGTCCAAAATGTGGATTTACATTTGCTGGAGGTGCATGGGTTCCACAGACAACTCTAGGTAAGACTCTAGCTCCTGAAGAGTTAAAAGCTATTGAGAGAGAGAAGCAGAGGTGGAGAGAAAGAGCAAAGAGAGGATAAGTACCGTAGTTAGGAAAGAATTCAAAGTTAATAGAATAGCATTATCATCATCTAGAGATCCCAATCTTAGAGTTAGACAATTCCTAAATGAACTCTCTATAGCAATTCCAAATTCTATAAAAATTAATAGAGGTAGAATGTCGCTTGACCAACTTGTTGTTAAAGCTATGGAGAGAAATGCAACATATATAATGTATATAACTATTAGAAGAGGTAATCCTATAGCTATAAAATTTATAGAGATCGATTATAAAAACTCAACATATAGATGGTTACCATACATAATAAAGCTTATAGGTGTTAAACTTATAGTCGACATGCCTATAAGAAGAGTTGTTAAGAAAAAGGCAAAAACAGCAATAATAGTATCATTTGACTATCATGAAGTTGTTGACATACTTTCACAAATATTAAACATACCAGTAATACAGACTAGAAATCTAGATGAATTAAAAAATCAATATGATACAATAATAGTAGTTAGACCAGTATACAATAGACCAGACTTCACATGTGAAATACAGATGTTAGATGGAGAAGATTTTGGACCAAGAGGACCAATAATAAGAATATCGAGAGTATACTACATAACAGGAAAAGAACTACACCTAAGTCCTGATATAGCAGAACTATTAGGAGAATAAAGAGAAAGATTTTTAACACACACCAGATACTAAGAGATGGACATAAGCCGGGTGGTGTAGCGGCCAAGCATGGCGGGCTTTGGTCCCGCGTGGGGAGAGTCGGGCGGTCCGCGGCTAACACTTACAAATTAAATTCTACACATCACAATTCTAGCATAGTGATGATAGGATACCAACCTGAGACATGAAGAATACCTCGGGAACTGAAACAAGATTTGAAATTACCTTTTAGATAGTTTCTAGATGATACTATATTATCAGGTTAGGGCTATGGTAGGTAGAGTGTAGTGGTAGACGTTAGAGTATGTGGATATAATGTATACGTGTTGAATACGTATACATATGTTGTATAGATGTTCTATATCTACATTATCTTATCAGCATCTATGTTTTGTTCGGTTTTACTATTTTTATTATGTTCTCTATGAAGTTTTTGTATATGAATTCTTTTGAGTCTTCTATACATCTCTTAGACATTTTCATATACTTTTCATTATCTTCTTTAAGTATTTTTATTGTATATTTTATTAGTTCATAATCTGTTTCTGCAAAATATCCATGTATTTCATGTTTGAATTTTTCTGCTAATCCTGTTGGTAGTCTTATTACTATTGGTGTTCCTTGACTCATTGCTTCTACTGGTGCCATTCCAAAATGTTCACCAATTCTCAGATGAACATAAACTCTAGCCTGCCTATAGTATTGTAGTAGTTTTTTATCATTTGGTGATTCTACAAGTTCTACATCTTTAATCTTATCTTGAAGTTCTTCATATGTTTTCTTAACATTTTCATAATATTCTCTATGTCTTGGATCTACAAATCCTAGTATTGCTAATCTTGAGTTTTTAACTTTCTCTTTAATTGTTATAAACATGTGTATTAGTAAGTCTTGACGTTTTAATGATACAAATCTCCCAACATATATTATTAGAGGTTCCTTCTTCTTTATAATTTCTTCATCTACATCTTCTCTGAAGAATATCTCATCAATACATGGATAGACTACGTGTGGTCTATATGGCCATAACATCTCAACTGCAAGTTTTGTTCTTCTTGAATTTACTAGAACTATGTCAGGATAGTTTAAGAATTTTGGTGTTAATGTTGGGAATCTTAGTAATTCTTCATAATTTCTTAAATTTTCTTCACTAATCTCTTCATCTATTGGAAAGTGTATGTACATTAGTGTTGGTATATTTTTAACTTTCTTAACCATGTAGCAGTATGCTGGATCTTGAACCATAACTATTGCAATATCAGGTTCGTAGTTTTCTACTATATTTGAAATCTTATTTTCAACATCTTCAAATTTCATACCTGTCTTAAGTATTTCCATATTTTTACTATATTGTGAGAACCACTCTTCATCATATATTGATGTTATTATTTTAAATTCATAATTCATAACTTTTAGACCATCTATCAATATCTTTGTAAGTCTTTCAGAACCACCTTTAACATTTAGATGTGGATGTATTACTAGTACTCTCACATTTTAACAATACTATCCTACAGATATAATCATTATTACTAGTTGAGACATAATGCTTTAAAATTTTCCTAAACGTGATCTAGTGTCATGGTGAGTGGAGGGATCTGTCCTATCTGTTGTTGAAGTACATGATTGTACTTTGAGAGAAGGTGAGCAGGCATGTGGTGTATCTTTTAGGGTTGATGATAAGGTTAGACTAATACTAGAGCTTGATGATCTTGGTGTTGATATTGTTGAGTGTGGTTGGCCATCTGCAAATCCTAAAGATATTGAGGTTTTTAAGAAGGCTCGTGAATTTAGTCCTAAATGTAGACTTGCAGCATTCACATCTACTAGAAGGAAAGATAAGAAGGTTGATGAAGATCCTATAATTGTAAATACTCTGAAAGCTGATCCTGATATTGTTGTTATATTTGGAAAATCTTGGACACTCCATGTTAGAGAAGTCTTGAAGACTGATCTGGAGAATAATTTGAGAATGATTGAAGATTCTATACAATTCTTTAAAGATCATGGTATTGATGTTATATTTGATGCTGAACACTTCTTTGATGGTTATAAAGAAGATAGAGAATATGCTATGAAAGTTGTAGAACTTGTAGATTCTCTAAAAGTTAGAACATTAGTACTATGTGACACTAATGGTGGTTGTCTACCTCATGAAGTTGAGAAGATTGTTAGAGATGTTGTTTCTAAAGTTAAAAATTGTGTTGTTGGTGTTCACATGCATAATGATTCAGGATGTGCTGTTGCGAATACTATAATGGCTGTAATTGCAGGAGCTAGACATGTACAGGTAACTGTTAATGGTATTGGTGAGAGATGTGGTAATGCAGATCTATGTCAAGTAATTCCAAATCTAGCACTTAAACTTGGAGTTAAAGTGCTTAGAGGTGATTTAAGTAAATTGAAGAAGTTGACATACTTATCAAAGCTTGTATATGAACTAACGGGCATCTCTAGAAATCCATATCAGCCATATGTTGGAGAGAATGCATTTACACATAAGGCAGGTGTGCATGTTGATGCAATTTTAAAATGTTCAAAAACTTACGAACATGTAGATCCTGAAGTCGTTGGTAATAGGAGGAGAATATTAATATCAGAGTTGAGTGGACGTGCAGCAATCTTATCAAAAATTCAGGAAGTTATAGGTTTAGAACTTTCAAAAAATGATCCTAGAATCTTAAACGCTATGGAACAGATTAAGAAACTTGAAGATGAAGGTCTAAATTTTGATTATGCAACAGCAACTGCAGTATTGATAGTTTTAAAACATTTAGGAGTCTACAAAGAGTTCTTCAGGATATTAGAGTGGAAAGTTATGTGTGAAAAATCTGATCAACCAAGAGCATGGAGTTGGATTAAGGTTATGGCTCAGAATAAGACTATTATCGAGGCTGGTGAAGGTGTCGGTCCTGTACATGCTATAGATACAGCACTTAGAAATGCGCTTGTAAAACTATATCCTGAAGTTAGTAATGTAGAGCTTGTAGATTATAGAGTAGTACTTTTAGGAGTCCCTAAACATACAGCATCTATAGTTCGTGTAGATATAACATTTAGAAATAGAGAAAATGAAGAATATTGGACAACAACACATGCTTCTAAAAATATTGTTGAGGCTAGTATTGTAGCAATTGCAGATGGTATAGACTACTACCTACAGCTTAGATATTTAAGAGATGCAATTAGAATTGTTAAAAGTATAATGTCATGAAGTATATAGAGTTGATATGTGCAGAAATACTTGAAAAAGTTGAGAAATTAGGAATATCTATAAGAGGTGTAATAGAAGATCAATATAGTACTGACCCAATTGTTAGAAAATTTAGATCAACAATACTTGCACTATGTTTAGAAGTTGTTAGAAAATACGTACTACTAGATGAAATCTCTAGATATGTACTTGGTAAACTTCCAAAAAATCTATATCAGAGATATGTTTTAAGAACAGTGACGTATGAGTTGAAGTTTAGAAATATAAGTATTGAGAGATTAGAGAAGGTATGTCATAAAGCTAGATTAAAAATATCGAGAAGAGATTTAGAAAATATTAAGAATATTGATATAGAATCTGTAGTAGGTAATAGAAGTATTGAAGAGAAGTTACACATAGTTCACAGTATACCACTATGGTTAGTTAAGTATATATTATCAAGATTTGAGGATGGTATCAAGATTATAGAATCATTTTCACAAAAATTACCAATATATGTTAGAGTTAGAGGTAGTAGAGATGAGGTATTGAAGATATTGGATGAACTTGGATTTAATCCATATCCTGATCCTGATTTTAAAGATGTCATAGCTTTAGATAGATGTAGAGTCGAGGTTTTAGAGAAGAATCTTAAAAATCTAGTATACATACAGGATAAGTCTTCAATACTTGTTGGTCATGTAATTGAGAGAGTATGTCCAAAATGTAGATCAGTTTTAGATACATGCTCAGCTCCAGGAGGTAAAGCTATACATGTTTCAGATCTATTAAATTGCTATGTTGTTGGTGTTGATGTTTCATATAGAAGATTACTAACAGAATTGAGACTCATATATAGGTATTGTAGAGATTTTAATATTGACATAGTATGTTCTTCAATACTTAAACCCTGTATTAAGTATAGGAGATTTGATTTAATATTGGTAGATCCTGACTGTTCTTCTATAGGAAAGATATGTCATAGTCCTGAGATTAAGCTTTGGCTTAGAGAACACCATATTAAGCATTTCTCAAATATTCAATTTAAAATATTGAAGAGAGTATGCGAGAATTTTGATAGAAATACAGTACTTGTATATTCTACATGTACAATAACGTTTGAGGAGAATGAAGATGTTATTAAGAAGTTGTGTGACTATTATGGTTTTGAGATTTTAGATCTATGTGAACTATTCCCTAAATTCTGTAACAGGTATTTGAGAGGTAGTTTAAGACTATTTCCACATCTACATAAGACTGGTGGTCACTTTGTTGCTTGTCTTAGAGGTTGATATTTTGAACAATTATAATATTAAAGCCTTCAATTATAGCTTTCATGATGAGAAAAGGAATTAGTAGATTTATTGAGGTAGTTGTTGAACGTGCGTTAATGAATAAGGTAGTGCTATATCTAGACGATGATGATGATCGTAGAGAGAGAGTATTGAAGAGAGCTTCAGAAGTTTTGAATAGTCTAGATGTGAGTGCTGTATATATAGATGTTTCTAATATAGTTAGGACGTGCATATTAACTAAGAACTTCACAATAACTAGTGAACTTTCAAATATTCATGCTAGAGTTTTAATATTAAACAACTTCGACACTATGCTAGTAATTGACAAGATTAGAGATTCAACATTAATGTTCTATAGGAGATGTATTGAGAGAGGTATAACTCTAGTTCTCGGTTCAGGTACTGACATCCTACAGGATAGAGATATAATGCTTGCAATAAACTCACTAGGACATGTACATGTCATAAATGCATTAACAGTTGAAAAGAAGAGAAAATCTTCAATATATTCATCTATCAAGACTATAATTAGGAGGTTTTTAGGTAATGGCGGTGAGGATGATGATGATGATGTTATAGTGGTTCAGTAGTTGCTAGATATATATCACATATCTAACAATTCCTTTAGCTCCCTTAACTTTAGTAATTACAAGTTCTCTAAATTCATCATACTCGTACAGAGTTACATATACAACATCTCTAACTCCATTGAAGTGTAGTGATACTCTAAGTATTGCATTTCCAAGTGGTTGAAGTTCTGTTAAGTCAACATCATTTTCTAGAAGACTTGGCAATAGTACTCTACTACCAATCCACACATCTGTTTGATCTATTCTAAATGCATATACTTTCTCTATAGTTTTTCTACCAAGCTTCATCTCATTTATCTTATTTAATACATCTTGCTCATTCATATTTAGCATAAATCCAATATATAGTAATTCACCCTTTGAGAAGAATTTTGTCTTTGGAACTTCGAAGCATTTTATATTTTTACCTTCAACCTTCTCATTTACTATATTTGTCTCTTTTATAAATTCTATGACTGTCGACATGTATGTAGTCTCTATTCACAATATTTTAAATCTCTCACGATTCTTACCCAAACATCTTCATTTTCTTCAAATCCTTCTAAATTTTCAGGTATTTCAAGTATTGCATTACCTTTAACTAATGTTGATATTAGCCCACTTCCTGTAACAGCTAGTGGTTTAGCTATCAACTCTCCACTACTTCTCTCAACACATAACTCTACTCTCATGTATGTTCTCAAGTTTGGTGGTTTTGCAACTCTTCTATATAGTCTAGCTTTGATGTATGGTATCTCTACCCTATCTATATTCATCATCTTGTATACTATTGGTATACCGATAGCTTGAAAACCTACATATGCAGCAACTGGAAATCCACTTAACATCAATATTGGCTTTCCTGAAATTACTGCAACACCTGTAGGTCTTGCTGGTCTTATTGTAATTCCACGCCATACATATTCAGGATTTAGTCTCAATATAGCACTATACGTTACATCTCTAGTACCTATAGCAGTTCCTCCAGTAACTACTACAATATCATTCTCCTCTAATGCTTTTAGGATAGTTTCCATAATCTCTTTTTCATCATCATTAACAACTCCATAATACTTCTCTTCAGCACCTATCTGTTTAAATAGTTGTTTTAATATAAATCTTGTAGAATTTATTATCTTTCCAAACTTCAGAACTTCTTCAATTTCTTCATACTTTAAAGACTCTGGTTCAACTATCTCACTTCCTGTACATATTAATCCTATATTTATTTTAAATACTTTTATCTTAAAATTTCCTGTTGATATTAAAGCTGCAATATCTATATAATCTATCAACTTTCCCTTTCTTACAATTAGATCTCCTTTTTTGAAATCTTCACCTCTTCTAGATACATTACCCCATCTTGGTACTGGTCTAAGTATTTCTACATACTCACCTCTACGTACAGTATATTCATACATCACAACTGCATCTGCACCTTCAGGTAGTGGTTCTCCAGTACTTATTTCTCGAGCTTCACCACTATCAATCTTATCCTTATCTACAATCTTGAGTATTATTGGACTTGATGATGATGCTGAAAATACATCTTCAGACCTCACAGCATAACCGTCAACCGCTGCTCTATCGAATGGGGGTAAATCTATTTTTGCATATACATCTTCAGCACATATCTTACCTTCAGAATATATTGTTGATATTTCTAAGATTTTTAATCTATGTTTTAGATATCTATATACTTCATTTAAAACTTCATTAATACTTCTTAAACTTTCTAAAGCTCTAGTCATGGGCTATTTTAAGTTCAGTAAAATTTACGCCTTACACTACTGAATTCTTAATAAACATCTAATTTATAGATATGTATACTGAGTTTGTCTTGGTGTTTTAATGATTAGAACATTAATAAGATTAACACTTAGAGAGATTAAGGAGATTGCTGAAAATTCTAAGGGAAGTAATGTATCTTATAGACCTAGTAAGATTAGTGAGAAAATAATGAGAGAGAACTCTATAAAAAACTCAATGATAGTTAGACAGGTTGTTAAACATGTATTTGAAGAATTGTGTAAGTATTTAAATTGTGAAAAGAGATCTACAAGTAGAGGTGTTGTTTATGAGTTTAAGAGAGAGGATATTTTAAATATGAATATAGAGGATTTAGAAGATAAGATTTTACTCTAATGATGATGGCAGGGTTATCTGAGTGTGATGAGGTCGGCCATTCTGAACTATCCTTGAAATCCTTGACCTCTCTGTCTTAGATATTCTCTCAATTGTTTAATCCTCTCTTCAACATATTTCAACTCTTCCTCAATATCTCTAAGCATCTCTTCAAGAAACTTCTTATAATCTTCTAACATTGATAACTCATCTTCTGGAGTTGGTGGATACGGCATGAATGGTATTGGCATGTATGGAAATGGTGGATATTGATATTGTGGATATTGTGATTGTTGAGTCTGTTGATATTGTTGTCCCATGTATGGCTGTGATTGATATTGTGGTAATGGTGGAGGTGGTGGAGGCATGTACTTCATTAGAAATCTAAGTATTCTATACCAGAACATTGAATCACCTACATCTTAATACTTTCAAACATCTTTCTTAACATTTCTAACATTGTCCTATAGCTCTCTAACATTAGTGAATACATCATCATGTAGTATATTGGTGTGAACATTAGCCAACTCATCCAATACCATGTAGCTATTGGATCTAGTATTGGCAAGTATGGCCACCAGTACATGCTTACCACCACCATCTAGGAATCATGTAGTAGTACATCATTGGTAGCATGAAGTAGTATGGCCAGTACATGTAGTATGGTATTGCATATCCATACCATAGCCATGGGAATAGGAATCTACATGCACCTCTACCAAATAGCCATCCTGGTCTTAGCCATGGTGGTAGATGGCTAAATGGTCCTCTACCTGGCCACATACTCCATCCCCATCCTCCACCTCTCCATCCTCTTCCCCATCCACCCCACCAAGCCATGTTATCACCGTGTTATGAGCTATTGCTCAGATATTTAAACCTTTCTCAACATCTACCATCTTCAGTTCTAGCTATCAGGATTGGTCTTCTCTCTATAAGTGCTTGAACAATCTTCCTTCTAGCATTCTCTATTATTCTCCATAGAGTACTCCTAGGTATACCCATCCTCATAGCAGCTTCATACTGTGTCAAGTTGTCTAGATATACTAATTTTAGAGCTTGAAGTTCTACATATGTCAAAACTATACATCTTCCCTGTTCTTCTAAACATATACTTCCAGGATTTGTAGGTATGTATAGTACACATTCAGGCGAAATTTCTAGAAAGATAAATCTCTTCCTCCTCTTACCCCACATCCATCCTCTACCCATCATGCAGAATCACACTAGTTAAGTGTAATAAGGGTGCTTTAACATATAATAATATGTCTCTACTAGATGATGTTAAGAGAAAACTACTAACAATTCTACAGGAAGATGGTAGGATAAGTCTTGTAGAACTTGGAAAACAGCTCTCTATGACTCATGTAGGTGTTAGAAAACATCTAGTTAAATTGACAAGTAAAGGTCTTGTTAGAGTTCAAGCATTGTTAAACATAGATCTTCTAAAATTAACGTTTTCACTACTACTCATAGATGGTGAAGTTCCTAAAGAATATTCTAAATGTCCTAGAGTTATAATGTTTTCAAATTCTAAAAATATGACAATAATGTTGATATATGGTGAAGATGAGTCAACTCTAAAATGTGTTATTGAGAGAATAAGAAGTAGACTTAATCGTGATATTAATGAGATTAGAATACTCAATGTTGAAAAGCCAAAATACATGTATATACCACTATCTACAAGATGTGGAGATGTATCACCATGTGGAGATAGATGTAGTGAATGTATGTTCCGTATGGTATGTTTAAGATGTCCTGGAACTGCTCACTATAGAGGTCCTCTCTAAAATTTCTCTAACAACCATACTATTCCACATATTTTCAGGATTGCTAAACACTACAATACCCATACTTCTAACCTTCTCAACTAGACTTGCAAGTAGTGGATGCTGATATATCATTACTCTCTTATTTAACTGTATTGCTTTTCTTGGACATTCATTAACACATATGCCACATCTATCACATTTTACAAGATCTATATGTGGTAATCCATCATTACCTATGTATACTGCTTTTCTTGGACATACATCAACTATCTCACATACATGTTCACAATTTAGACATATATCTCTATCTATGTATATCGGTATCTCACTCTCAACAGGACACTCTAAGTCAGGTATTACAAGTATTACAGGAACTCTAGCCTTTAATGCATGAGCTACCAAGTTTGTAATTAATGTATCACATATCCCATTTGCAATTTTTGCAAGTGTGTTAAATGTTGTTGGTGATATTATTACAGTACTTATCTCAGTATATACCTTACCTGTCTTAGGATAGCTATAACCTTCATTTTCTTCAAATACTATTTCACAATATCTACACCTATTCACAATATCTATCAATGTTCTATATAGTCCATACATTTTCAAAACTTCACTACCAGCTCTAGATACGTACACTATTGTAGGTATGTTAAATTCACTAATCATCTTCTCTAGATATTGAATACTCTCTCTCAAATAATGTCCTGCACCAGTTATGCCCCACGCAATTTTACATCTTTTAGATGACATTACACATCTTTAAAATAACTATATAATAAATCTTAATATTAGTGTGGAACTTTTCTTCTAATAAATACCTCCTTTCTATCTTTAGTCCTAATCTCAATAACTCTATGATATGGAATGTAGATTCTATAACCATTTTCAACATATACAAAACCATTCTTACAAATTTCAACTATTGTTGATAAGTCTATTATCTTCTCATTATTTGGCTCACCTCTAGATATGTACACTAGCTCACACTCACCCAATCTTCCCGTCCACCTCAATTTATTCAATATATCTCTAATTGTGACCATCTCACCTACCTAAATTTCAGCTCTACTATATATGCAATTGTTTTATACAATTCTCTTACATACCTTTCAAGTTTTTCATCAATTTCATAACCATCCATCTTTTATCTCTGTGATTATCCTATTTATGAAATCTTCTATATCATTCATGAGTTTCATATCAACATCAAGTCCAAGATCTTTCAATATTGATACTGCATCTCTACCCTCCATAAGAGCTTTCTCTATATCCCTTCTTAAAATATCGTCAAGTCTAGCCTCATGCACATCTCTATCATTTATATATAACTTAATTTTGTAAAACTTAGAGTGCTTATATATGTGTGGTTTATCGTTATTTGAATTATCTTCCATATATCTAGATATCTGTGATCGTTGTTATAAGTCTGTCTTCTCAACCCTCTTTCAACTTATTATAAGCTTCCTGTAATGTCTTAATGAAGTCTTCAAATATTTTAACAGGTATGTAGAATCTACCTATTACATATGTCTTATTATCAATGTGATCATAATGTAGAAATTCTACTATTACTCCATCGCCATAAGTCTTAACGCTATATCCAAATACTAGCTTAACACTTCTACACTCTTCAGGAATTATGATCTCACTAGTCATATCCTACATCTAGTCTATGAATTATATAAGTGGTGTCTTTTTGAGAATGTTTAAGAGGTAGATTGTCAATATTATCTTAATCTATGAAATTTGTTAGAAAGTGTAGATTTGAAATTGAGAAGTGTGTAGAATATGATTTTAATCTATCTGCAGCAGCTTATAGTTTTAGTTGGAATTTTGATGGTAAGTTTCTTAGGATTAGATTAGATATTGATGATAAGTTTGTAGTTGTTAGATGTTATGAAGATGGTAATAAGATAATTGTTGATGTGTATGGTAGATATGAAGATTCTATCAATAGAGATTTAGTAATTGAGAAGGTTGTATATAGTTTAGGTATTTCTGAAGATTTATCAAAATTTTATGAATTATGTAGAGGTGACCCAATTTTGAAAGATGTCCTTATTGGTCTTCATATGAGAAGTGTCGATCCATGGTATGCTACCATCATAGCAGTTTCTCAACAAAATGCATCATTTAGACAGGGCTGGTCTATGATATATAAACTACATGTGAATTATGGTTCTAGAATATATCTTGAAGATGATAAAGTTTTCATAACAATTCCAGATCCTAAATATATTGTTGAGAGAGGTGAGTCAATATTGAGAGATTGTGGTTATGGGTATAGGTCTAGTATTGTTGTGAATATTGCTAAGAGATTTCTAGAATATGGTGATTACAATCTCTATAAGATTTTGAAAGATGTTAAAGGTGTCGGTCCATATACCTATGGTCTTTCTCTAGTACTTGCATATAGAGATTATTCAAAACCTGTAATTGATAGATGGGTTAGAGGTTTGTATAATTTTGTTGGTATTAAAGATGTTGATAATTATTTTAGAAATTATTGGAGAGATTATCAAGGTCTTGTAACCTGGTTTTTAACTGTTATGCTTGATGCTGAACCATTGTCAAGAGCTTTAGAGAGAATTAGGAAGGGAGTATTAAGACCAGTTATGAAGGGTTTAACACCTTTAACAATGTGGAGATATCTTTAATAGATTATTTGAGTATTCTACTCTCCTTACTTGATCTCTACTTTTGCTGGTTTAACTTCGATTATTTGACCTGCAGCTACAGTTCTACCCATATCTCTAAGTGCGAATCTTCCAAGTGGTGGGAAGTCTGCAAATTTCTCTGCTACTACTGGCTTTAGTGGTTTTAATCTTACTATTGCTGCATCTCCCTGCTTTATGAATTGTGGTTTGTGTTCTATTGTCTGTCCTGTTCTTGGGTCTAATTTTGCTATTATCTCTGTTATCTGTGCTGGTACTGTTGCTGTGTGTATGTGCATTACTGGTGCATATCCAACACTTATTGCTGTTGGGTGCCATAGTATTACTATTCTTGCAACCATCTCTTCAGCTACTGTTGGTGGATTTGATAGGTGTCCCATTACGTCTCCTCTTCTAATATCCTTCTTCTCTACACCTCTAACGTTTACACCTACGTTATCTCCTGGTTTTGCCTCATTTAGCTTTATGTGATGTGTCTCTATGCTTCTAACATCTCCAACTTTTGCTGGTGGCATTATTACTACCTTATCACCAACCTTGAGAACTCCTGTCTCAACTCTACCAACTACTACAGTTCCAACTCCTGTTATTGTGAACACGTCCTGTATTGGCATTCTAAATGGCTTATCTACTGGTCTTGGTGGTGGTTCTAGTAGGTCTAGTGCTTCTAGTACTGTTGGACCGTTGTACCACGGTGTGTTTGGACTTCTATCTTTAATATTATCTCCCTTTATTGCACTTACAGGTATGAATGGTACTTTGCTTGGGTCATATCCTAGTAGTTTTAGTAGTTTGCTAAGTTCTGTCTTTATCTGTTCATACCTCTTCTGGTCGTAGTTTACTACATCCATCTTGTTTACTGCTACAATTATCTGCGATACTCCTAGTGTCCTAACTAGGAATAGGTGTTCTCTTGTCTGTCCTTGTGGTCCAATTCCTGCCTCGTACTCTCCTGGTCTTGCTGATACTACTAGGAGTGCTGCATCTGCCTGACTTGCACCTACGATCATGTTCTTTATGAAGTCTCTATGTCCTGGTAAGTCTATTATTGTTATGAAGTACTTGTTTGTCTCAAAACCTACATGCATTGCTTCTATCGTTACACCTCTCTCACGCTCTTCTTTCAATCTATCCATAATCCATGCAAATGCGAAGTCTTCCTTACCCATCTTCTTAGCTGTCTCGTAAAGTTCTTTCCAAGCCTTCTCATCTACATATCCTGTAGCTACTAGTAGATGTCCAATTAGTGTAGATTTACCATGATCTACATGTCCTATAACTGCTAGATTTATGTGTGGCTTCTTTACAGCTGTCTCCTTTGGCTTAATTACGATACTCATACAGACTCAAGCGTGATAGAACATAGTCTATTTATAAAGTTTATTGGAAAGACAGGAAGATGTCGAGAGTGTCAGGGAGGTAGCCGCCTAAGGTGACCTCCCCTCATCCACTCTCAACACATTACAGCTAGAAACTTCTTTAAAAAGGATTTCAGATGAAGCGCCTATCTTCACCATATCAAGCTGAAACCCAGGTATCATCACTTAGACATCTCATATAGGAGGAATTTAGAAAGAATTAAAAATTTAACGTTTTAAACATTGTATAGTTTTAATATTGAAACCTTAAACTGTCTGTTTCGGTGTTGTTAGTTTTTGTTTTATTTTTTCTATTGTTTCTGGGTGTTTTTGTTTGTAGTGTTTGTATATGTTGTTTAGTGTTTTTAGTGCATTTTCTCCTTCTTCAATCTCTTCACCACAAAGCTTACACCTCAAACCCTCCATAAACTCCTCACGCAAAACCTTAGCAACCTTAGACCAAGTAATCTTTCCAGGCATCATTTAGACACTATACCTTGAAAATATATATTCAACATTTCAAAAACATGATAATATGTTAGTAATACCTTTAAAAGATTTAAATAGCGTATACATGTATGAACCTTTCAGGATTTGATAGAGTTAGATGGTTTATCTATTTTGAAGTTCTTGGAAAAACCTGTAGAGATGAACCAAAAACAATAGATGAAATATATGTACAGGCAGTAAAAGAAGGATCAAAAATAGGAATAGACATAGAATATACAAAACTATTAGAAATATTAAAAGAATTTGAAAATAGGAACATAGTAAAAATATTCAAAATAAATGGAAAAACATACATAGACCTAACAGAAAAAGCAAGATACTACCTACTAACATATGCAGCAGCACTATCAAACCTATAAAAACCCCAAAGAAACCATTAGAATAGGACAGGGCCGGTAGTCTAGCCTGGAAGGATGCCCGCCTCGCGAGCGGGTGATCCCGGGTTCAAATCCCGGCCGGTCCACCAAAACCTCTGTTAATCGAAAAGATATTTTTCACCATTCTACTCTCCACATCATTCTTATACCATTTCTGCATGCACATCAGGTAATGAAGTTGAAATATTCCTCAGCGTATATCTGCCCTGTTTTAAAAACCATGCATATGTATATGCCTTTTCCAGAAGAAAGAATCTAAACTTAGCAAAAGGTTGCTGCAACTGTTAGCTAGGTCTGATAACCTAGATTTTTCTCTCTTTCGTGGAAAACAGCACATATACATGTACAGTGCCTTTCGATTCTTTTGTAGATTTTTCCTAGACGTGTTGTTAGGATGTGGACAGCTGTTTCTTTTGGGTCTTTCGATTCTTTTGTAGATTTTTCACAGAGTCCAAATAAAGTTGACACATGATGACATTCTAATCTTTCGATTCTTTTGTAGATTTTTCATGATGAACTGATAATTTTAACAGAATTCATTTCTGACTATTCTTTCGATTCTTTTGTAGATTTTTGCAAACCATACCACCTCCTCTATAGGTACACCATACATCTCCTTTCGATTCTTTTGTAGATTTTTGAGAGAGTTTTGAAAATTAGGTACATCAACTATCCATATCCAGCTTTCGATTCTTTTGTAGATTTTTCAACACACACAAAAAACAAAAACAAAACACAAACAAACAACAACCTTTCGATTCTTTTGTAGATTTTTCGCTAGATCACTACTAGATGTCTCCAAAGCTTTGAAAGAGCTTTCGATTCTTTTGTAGATTTTTCATAATTAGAATATTGAAAAAAGAAAAAACTGCTAAAAAATAAACTTTCGATTCTTTTGTAGATTTTTCTGTGGGTTTTTATTTTGGTTTTTTATTTCCTGTTGTCTGTCTTTATTTTCTGCATGTGTGTTTTTACGTTTTACCATTAGGAAAATGCAACAATTCAACTCTCCTGAAGAGAAACATTTCCACAAGAAACAAGTAATACGAAGATCAGTATTATGGTGTTGTTTGTCTTATTATTTTGTGTAGTATTGCTTTTGTTATTGTTCTTAGATATGTGTCTGTTAGTATTTCGATTGTTAATGTTAGTGTTATGTATGGTGTGTATAGTAGTGCTAGGTTTATTATTGTATTTATCATGTTTGTTGTTGTGAATAGTTTTGTTATGTAGTTTAGATATTTGTATAGTATTAATATGCTTGTTAGTGATATTGCTAAGAATTTTAGTGTAGGTTTTAGTAGTATATTCCATATTTTTTGTAGTGGTTCTTTCTCTATCTTTCTAAATACCATTAAGTATATTAATGATGTTTCTAGTACATTTCTTGCGACTAATAGTGATGACCATATTACTAGCGTCAACATTTTGCTGTTGTATAGTGTTGATATGGTGAGTATGCATGGTATTAGTAATACTAGGTATGTTATTGATGTTATTACTCTATAGAACTGTACTTTATATGCTGATGTCTTTGATAATTCTGATATTTGTAAAACTTCTACATCTGAAACATCTATTCCAAGGCTAAGTCCTCTTATAGTCTTTAGAAATAGGAGTGTTAATCCATATATTGAAAGTATTTGAAGTATTGTTGAGTATTGAACATATTTTAAACCGTATACATATAGTACATACTTAGAGAATATTATCAAGAATATGTATGTTGGTATTGTTAATGATGCTATTATGTATGTGTATGCTTTAACCTTTTCAATATCTCTAGTTATTATTAAGAGTGAGATCATTCCCATAAATGTCGATCCAAATATTGAGAATATGTTATAAGAAATTGATAATGATAGAAAGAATCCTGAAACTACACTAAACCCAACTATATATGTTATGAAATATGCATCTACTACATATGCAATATTTGCTAAAATACTCATTAGAGGTATTTGATATTTCTTAAACCATCTTTTCCAATCTGTAAATATGTTTGATCTATTACTGAAGATTAATTTTCTAAACTTTAAAATTCCAACTGTTAGAGATGTTAGATAGCATACTGTTATTAATAGTATAAGATTGAATACATCTAACAGTCTAGTCAATATTAATATTACAACTATAGATGCTTGTAAGATCTTGACTATAAATATCAATAGTTGTGCATTATGTGGTGCATATACATTACATGTCGTTAACATGAAGTCAAACAGGACAAATATTGCTGCCAATACCCCTATAACAAGAGCTAGATGTAGTTTTAATGAGTATAATGTTACTAATACTACTATAGTCACTATGTATGAGAGAGATGCTAACAATATGCTGAATAGAAGTCCACTGTACAGTACTCTATATCCATAAGATTCTTCTCTAAATATCCAAAATCTAGAAAATTCCTGTATTGTTGTGAATGTTGTTATTACTCTAGAAGTTGCAAAACTATATATTCCATATGCCTGTCTTGATATATATTCAGGAATTAGGAGAATATTAACTATACTCGATAAGAATGCTCCTACCCTAAACAGTATACCAAGTATTACTTCTCTTACAGGTCTTCTAACTGGCCTACTCACTTAAGCATTTCACAAATGTTATAACTTATTAACTATTATTTGATAAAGGTGATTAGCTTATAACCCCCCTTAACAATATTTAGAGTAGTATGGAGGGTCTTAAGAGTAGGATACATGAATTTCTACTTAAGAATAGGGGTAAGGAATTTACTGTTGAAGAAATTGCAAAAGCAATAAATGAAGAACGTATTAGTGTTGTTAAAGCACAACTTACAAGACTTGTTAAGGAAGGTAAAGTTTTGAAGGTTGGTGTAGATAAGTATAAGGTTATTTAAAATACTGTGAATGTCAACACAGACATACTAATACTAGGTGTAGGTACTTCAGGTTCTACATTAGTAAAGTTTCTCAAAGACTTAACATCTGAAAAGACTATAGCTATATGTGACACACGTGTTAATCCATGGACACATGTAGTATGTGGTGAACTTATTCCTGACCCATCCTCGCTATCAAATATACCGAAAACACTGTTAGAATACATGTATAAAAGTCATAACATAATAATGGAGAATACTAAAATTATTAAAAGCTTTAAAGAGATTAGTATAAAGATATTAGATAGAGAGTTCATAGTTAGATTCAAATCATACATAATAGATAAGAGTGAACTAATTAAAAACCTAATAGATAAGAACATTCAATATTATGAAAATTATCTAGGATTTTCAGCATTTTCATATGAAATACATAATGATGGTATTAAGATTATGTTAAGAAATCGTGATGGAGATATTAAGTATGTAAAAGCTAGATTTGTAATATGTTCAGACTCATTTCCATCAATATTATACGATTCTCAAATCTGGAATTTCTTAAAAAATTCAAAATATTTAACAATTTCATGCATATCACTTCAAGCAAGACTTTCAAATCATATTGAAAATCCTAAGATAATCATAAATCCTAAAATCGCACCAGGAGGCTATGCATGGATCTTTCCAAAAGATGAATATATTGCAAATGTTGGTCTTGGTATCAATACAGACTTCATTAATAATATTGTAGAGTACTTAGATAAATTTTTGAAGATCTACAATTTGAAACCTGTAAGTAGAGTTTTATGTAAGACCTTACCTGTTGATGGTGTCATATATTCAGATAGGTTAGATGTTGTGTATGTTGGTGATGCTGGTGGTTTTGTTATTCCTACAAATGGTGCTGGTATTAATCCTGCAATAATTTCATCATTAATATTATATGAATCTAATGTAGATAGTGAAGTTTTCATAGAAAAATCTTATAATGTTATCGGTAACTTCATTAACAATCTTGCCAGACTTAGAAAACCTTTTGATAAAATTCTTATAGATTATTCTAAATTTGAGAGATTTTTCAATAAGTTATTTAGAAGATCTGTGATTAGTAATCTGTCTTGTAGATTGTTATTTAGATTTGTTACTGGTTGTCTAAGCTTTCTAGATTTGCTCGGTGTTAAGTTTGTTAGTTATCTTAGTGACATTATTTAAAATCTCGCTACTTTGTTAGTTTTGAGTAATCTGTGAGTTTAAAGCTTCCTGATGTGGTAGTTAAAGCTTTACAGGATGTTGTTAATGAGCTAGTTAAGATTTGTAAATTTAGTTATGTGTCAAACATGCTTTACAGATCTGTTTCTCACTACATCTATAATAAGGGTAAGCTAATTAGACCAACACTTACACTCTTAACATCATATCTTCTAGATGGTGATCTTAGTAAGGCTGTTAAGGCTGCTGTAGCTATTGAGTGTGTTCATATAGCTACACTACTTCAAGATGATGTTTTTGATCATCATACACATAGGAGAGGTACATATACTCCAAGATATCTATATGGTGATAACTATTCAATACTTGCAAGTAATGTATTTATTGCAAAAGCTGTTGAGTATAGTGTAGATACAGGTATAAGAGAGATTCCGATTGAAATTTCTAAAACCGCTCTAGACTTATCTGATGGTGAAGCTTTAGAGTTAGAGTATAGAGATGGTTTTAAGAATATAAAGCTCGGAGATTATTTCACCATTATTAGAAAGAAGACTGCATCTTTAATAGAAGCTTCTATGGTTGTTGGTGCATATACAGCATATAACGTATCTAAAAGTACTATAGATAGAGTTAGAATTATTGGCAGATTGTTAGGTATGTTATATCAAATTCGTGATGACATACATGACTTTCTTGAAGATAATATGGAGTATATAAATATTGTTAATGTATTTATAAGATCTGGATTTTCTAGAGATGAAGCTTTGAGAAAATCTGTTAAGATATTTGAAAAATTGTTTAACTATGTTAAAGATTTAACATACAGAACATTTCATACTAGAGCAGAAATCTTACACACGATACTTGACGTACATCTACGTTTACATATAGTAGACTTATTTTAGAAAATCTAGACTTTTATAAGGTATTAAAGATAGTATGCGATGGAGATTTCAAACCAGGTAATAAATGTTGAAGGTATGAAATTAAAACTTGAAGATTTGTTTAAAGCACCTGAGAAGGACGGTACTGTGATATCTGTTAGAGTTCATAGATCTGTTAAAGAAGTTTTAATGAAGCTTGCTGAGAAGGAAGGTCTTCATGGTGTTTCAGAGCTTGTTAGATATATTATTGCTGGATTCTTGATGGGTAGGTACAACATCGTTAAGCCAGATCCTAAGGTTCTTGCTCCACCCATATACTTGAATGTTAATGTTGTAAAGACGAGTAGTAGACAATCTCAAGATAGAGAAGATGGTCATGATGATATTACAATTCTAGAAGTTAAGAGTGAGATTGAGGATATTATTAGAGAAGTTGAAGATTTCATAAATAAAGCTAGGATTAGAGCTATCAGACTTCAAGGTAATGAGTATGTTAAGAAGCTTAGAACTAAAGTATTTAGAGCACTCGTAAAGGCTGTTAAGTATAATTTGAGAGATGTAGTTCCAAGACTTAAAGAACTATTCGAAGAACTTAACAACCTTCTAAGATCAGTATGATTAGATATCTGTGCAGTATGATAAGGTCATAGTCAAACCTACATACTCTCCAGAATATCCTGTAGTTATAGGTATCGATATAGTTGATAAAATTTCTGAAATTATTGAAGAAGAGTTAGATAATATTGATAAAATTGTTATCTTTGTTCAAAAACCTGTAAATGAGTTTGAAATGTTTAGAAACATCTTAAAAAGTCTTAAAGAGAAGTATGAAGTACATATATATGAAGTACCTCCAGGTGAGCAATCTAAATCTCTCGATCAAGCTATAAAATGTGTAGAATTTCTACACAATATTCAAGCTACTAGAGCGACAGTAGTTGTGGGTGTTGGTGGTGGTGCTCTTGGTGATCTTGTTGGTTTTGTATCTTCAATATATTTGAGAGGTCTACCACTTGTACTAGTACCAACAACACTATTATCAATGGTTGACTCAGCTATTGGTGGTAAAAATGCTGTAAACATGTTCAATATTAAAAATGTGATTGGAACATTCTATCAACCTAGACTAGTTTTTGAAGATTTAAAATTTATAACATATCTACCAGATAGAGAAGTTAAATCAGGGCTTGCAGAGGTTGTTAAGTATGGTGTGACTATAAATCCTCAAATTATTAAGATAGTTAATGATAATTATAGGAAGATTAAGAATAGAGATCTAGACATTATTAAAGAACTTGTCAAATATTCTGTACAATGTAAAGCATGGGTTGTAAATCTTGATGAGAGAGAGGAGAGAGATATTAGACAAATATTAAACTATGGTCACACAGTTGGTCATGGTATTGAAGCTAGCTGCGGTGGAATATTTACACATGGTGAATGTGTTATGTTAGGAATGCTTATAGAATCTGATCTAGGTTCAAGGCTTGGATATACAGATAAGTCTGTCTACACAACGTTAAACGATATTGCAAATAAGCTTAAACTTCCAACAAGAATACCTAAGAATATTGATAAGTTAAGCATTTTGAAGAAGATTGAGTATGATAAGAAGAGGGTTGGCACAATAATAAAGCTACCTGTAGTTAGAAGACTTGGAGAGTTTGAGATTATAAAGATGGAAATATCTAAACTATTAAGCTATCTAGAAAATCTACTAGATGAATATTACGAGAGATGATGAGCTCCTGCCCCCACATATTTGATAGATGAAGATTGCCGGGCCGGCACTGATCTAAAAATTAATATATTGAAGATGTGTAGACTAGTACAGTACTATGAGTCAGGAACAGTTATCTGAAATTGAGTTGAAGATATTGATACAACTATACAAATCTGGAGGATCATACATTCAGAGAAACCTATGGAAAGCTATTGGTATTGATGGTAAGACAGGTCTACCATATCTTCTCAAACTTGAGAAGAAGGGTCTTGTTATTAGAGAGAAGATGAGTGATACTAGAAGAGCTCAATATCTAGTTAAGTTAACTCAAGATGGTAGAAAAATTGTTGAAGAATATATTAAATCAACATCTGCAACACGTAGAGACTATGTTGAGGTCGATTATAGTTTAAAGATTTCAGAACTGTCCGATCATGAGAGAATTTTAATAACAATACCATGCCTATACTGTCCATATTTAGAATCTTGTGGTAAAGTTAAATATCTTGATCCAAGTAAGTGCGAACTTCTCTCGAAATGGATTTTAAGTAACTTAAAGTCTAGTAGCTAGTTATGAATCTACTTAGAGTATTTATTGCAGTAGATATAGTAGATGAGAATATTAAGAAAAATATTGAACTTATACAGAAAGAACTACTTAAAGGTGGTGTAGATATTAAACCTGTTGAATTAGAAAATCTACATATAACACTTAGATTTATTGGAGAAGTACCTCAACCTGTAGTTAATGAAATAATGAATAAGTTGAAGACAGTTACATATCAAAAATTTAAGATTAAAGTTAGAGGTCTTGGAGCATTTCCAAATAATTCAAATCCTAGAGTTATATGGGCAGGAATTACAGAAGGTTCTAAAGAACTATCAGAACTTCATGAAATTATCGAAAAACTTGTAGGTAAGTATGGTATTAAAGATGATAAAGAGTTTACACCACATTTAACAATAGCTAGAGTTAGATCTCAAAGAAATAAACAACACATAATTACGATACTAGAGAAGTATAGAGATTTAGAGTTTGGTGAACAATCTGTAGAATGTATAAAACTTAAGAAGAGTGTACTAACTCCTAGAGGACCGATATATAGTGATTTGTTGGAAGTGAAATTATTATGAAAAATAGTATAGAGATTATACTTGAGGAAGCTAAAAAACTTGTAAGACCTAGTGATGAAGAGAGAGTTAGAAGATTAAGTATTGCTAATAGAATTGTTAAACTTCTAGAAGAGGAATTTAGTAGAGATAGTATTAACTGTGAAATATCGATACAGGGAAGTTTAGCTAAAGATACTTGGCTACCTGAAGGTAAGGATATTGATATATTTCTAATATTTCCAAAAGACTTTCCTAAAGAAAGGTTTGAAGATATTATTAAGAAGTTGATAATTGTAGCTCAGAAAAGTGGTATTAGATGGATCTTAAAATATGCACAACATCCATATGTTCAATACATAGTTGACAAATATGAGATAGATATTGTACCATGCTACAGGATTGAGCCAGGTGAAAAACCATTAACTGCAGCAGATAGAACACCACTACATACAAACTATGTACTTTCAAAACTTTCAGAAAATCCTGATCTTAGAGATGATATTAGATTATTCAAAAGATTTTTGAAAGTTTTAGGTATATATGGTGCTGAGATTAAAGTTGAGGGATTTTCAGGATATTTAGCAGAACTTTTAATTCTAAATTATGGATCTTTCATAAATCTTATTAAAGATGTTGCAGAGAGATGGAAACCAAAGCATATAATTATAGACGTTGAAAAACACTACTCAGATGTTAAAACTATTAAAAAACTTTTTAAAGATAGTCCAATAATTGTTATAGATCCTGTAGATCCTACAAGAAATGCTGCAGCTGCAGTATCTGTAGAATCTCTATCCAAACTAATACTTGCATCAAAACTATTTCTACATAAGCCAGATATACTATTCTTCAAATATCCAGAGAAGTACTATGTGGATAGTTTAGAGAAGAGATTTTTCCCACCTATAGTTGTGATAGAATTTCCATATCCAAAGAAGCTTGTTCCTGAAACTGTATGGGGTGAAGCTAAGAGATTGTGTAGAAGTATTTGGAATGTATTAGAGAGGTATGAATATAAGCCATATGACGTATCTGTATGGAGTGATGAAGAGAATAGAATAGTAATACTCATAATGGTTGAGAGAGATGAATTAACACCATACGAATTTCATAAAGGTCCTCCTGTCTATAGTAATGACGTCTTAAAATTCTTATCTAAGTATGTAAATGATGAAGAATGTCTAGGTCCCTACATTATGGATTCTAGAGTTGTTGTAATTAAGAGGAGGAAGTATTATAATGTTGAAGTTCTTCTTAAAGCTCAACTCCCACTTATAGCTCCTAAGCATTTTAAGAAGCTTGTTAATAATTGTAAGATTGTTGTATTGAAGAGTGTTGATGATATATATAGACTTTATAGTGATATTAGAGATGTGTTATTGAGATTTTTACTAAAGCGTGAATTTTGGTATGTAAATTTATTAAAGATATCATAATACTTCATCTTTAAGAATCTCAAGGACTATTGATGGACATACTCTCTTAACGCCTGTCATTTTTGAAATTTCTTCATGCATTTTCATTAGTTCACTCTGATCTCTAGCTACAATCTTTACCATTATGTTATGATCTCCTGATGTTATAGCTACATATTTTACATTTTCCATATTTTTCAATTTTTCAGCCACTGTAAATAGATATTCTGGTTCGACATCTATACCTGTGAGTGAGGTTAGTCTAAATCCAAGTTTTGAATAGTCTATATTTAATGTATATCCTCTAATAATTCCAAACTGTTCAAGTCTCTTAACACGTTTTAGAACTGCAACATCACTAAGTCCAAGATTTCTAGCTAGTTCTGCAAAGGGTATTCTAGCATTTCTACTTAATGCTTTAAGAATTTGCCAGTCCTTCTCATCAAGTTCTATTGAGCTCATTCTCTAGACCTGTCGTGATCCTCATTTTTGAGTTTTCCCTTAATTAATCTTTCTGTAACTCTTTTAAAATATTTATGACATTTAGATAATATATTATCAACATCTACATATTTCTCTACTAACTCATACGCAGTCTTAGTATATGTATCTATATCTAAATCTATTTCAGGATGTGTATACTTTGAAAATCTTATACATGGAATTACATACGTATCAACTCCATACTTATTACATAAATTCATAATAAGCTTGACATACCTATTTTCAAGATCGTAACACTTATTCACTATTACACATATTGGTAATATATTCTTCATACTTAACAACTTTAGATATGCTTTAAGACGTATGTATAGATCTTCAATTCCACCATACGTTGGTGAACATACCAAGATGTAGGGTATCTTGAACTTATTTATGAAATCTATAGTTGATGTAATTTGATAATTATCTACCCTATACGATATACCTGTTAGTAATCCCATAACACCTTCAACAAGAACTATATCAAATTCCTCTAATGCTCTTCTAAGAGCCTTTTCTGCAGAAGTCCAACCATAGTAATCTCTCTTACCTTTAATAATAATACAGGAATAATCTCTCACATATTCTCTCAATATGTATAGTGGAGGATGTATATCTCTAACATCACCTCCAAGTTTTAAAACATAGACATTATATCCTCTAACCTTAAGTGCATATGAGATGCCTGTTGTTATGAAAGTTTTTCCATCGCTAGTTGCTAAAGATGCTATACATATAATAACCTTCTTAATATTTTTCAAATTATTTTGTATACAAGCTACTCCTCTACTAAGATATATGCTGTCTTTCAATTCTTTAAACACTTCCATACTCCTCTTCTTATGTTCTTCAAAATCTTTTATACCGAGATAATTACATACATTCTCAACTACCTTATGATTATTGAAAACATTATGTGGTAGAATTCCATGAATTCTCTCATCTTTACTACATACAATTGATATTATTGGAATACCTTTTTCAAAGTAATTAACTCTTCTAGGATAACTAATTCCAACAATCTTAACATCTCCAATTTCTACAGGTGCGAATGTATGTGCATGAAATACATTTCTCAACTTATCAACATCTCTAAATAACCATGATCTATACTTCAATTCTACACTTACAATATCAGTACATATTAATGGTCTAAATTTCACGTCAAGCATATCTAGACATTTTATAGTTCTCTTCTCAGTTTCTACGAATTTTGATAATAATTGAAATCCAGAGCATACTCCAATTATTAGCCCACCATTTGTGTAGTATTTATATAATTCTCTTTTTATGAATTCTAGATCTTTTAGAGTTTCTACAATATATCCTGGAGGTATTATAACTAGATCACATGTATGTATTTCATCTAAATTTCTAATAATTCTATTTGGAAGATATCCAAATGTTTCATACGCTGGCATTGACCCCTTAACACATATGATTCCAATCTTAACCATCTTATCTATACAATGTATTTAACTATGTTTAAATTAACAACTCAGACATAATGGCTAGATATGTACTTATCGAAGTCTATCCTCCTGAACTAGTTCAAAAAGTTGTTTCAGAAATTTTGAAGACATATGAGAACTTACTAGGAGTTAAGCTTGTTGAAGCACCAATATCTGTAGTATTAATCGATCCTCCACGTGCAATATTTAGGGTTAGGACAAGATTTTTGAAATTTCTCAGAATGGCAATCTTACTAACTAGGAGAGTTGATGATACTGACGTACTTGTTGTAACTATTAGAGTTTCAGGTACTTTAAGGAAATGTAAAGCTCAGTTAAAATCTATACAGAAGCTTATGTAGCTATATGATGATTTCAATACCCTTCCTATAGAATATATCTGAGAGAAATTGTAGATATCTTCTTCTAAGATCATTTATTAAATTAATATCAACATCACATAAGACTTCAACAAGGGAATATACATCATATGGATTTTTAATATCGTAAATATCTCTCACAGGTATTGATAGGAAAAAAGTTACATTATGTCTAATACAGTCTTTAAGAAAAATCTCTAATCTTCTAAGATATTTAATATTTTTCAACTCATCTAAATTCAACATTATTTCAATAGATTTGCCTTCCTGTTTTATAATCTTTAACTGACTTGAGGTTGGTATTGTCTCATTTCTAGATATATCTACACATATGATATCTACATCAAACATTCTCATGACTTTATTAAGGTAAAATCTGTTATCAGGAATTATAGAGACTACATCATAGGTATGTATATCAATATGTCTACAATATTTACTAGTTAAAAACTGTTTAGTTAATATCAATATATCTGTATTTTCCTGAATTTTTAAGATATTTCTAATATCTCTCCTTGAGTGAGGTACAATAAATACAACATCATATTCTAAACGTTCAGCTATACTCAATATACTTCTAATCTTAGAATTATTATGATATTCAACATGTGTTAATATGTTAACTTTATCTTCAATAACTCTTAAATTATCTATCTTTGACATATATCTCTAATTTTATTCTCAATACCTTCCTTTATAGCTCTTCTAATAACTCTAAATTTAACTCTAATAACATCGTCTGATACGTCATCTATAACTATCTTATTCAATATTAATTTTTGTTTATTCAATCTAACATATAGATTTCCAGCTTTATCAATTCTTAAATCTAGTGTCTTATATAGATTTTCAATATTTTCAGCTTTACATATCGTGTTTTTGAATATTAAGTTTGAAATATTTTCATCTTCTGAAAATATTTTAAGTCTAATTATTCTATTTCCAAAAGTTCCCCATAATATCTCAATTATTATAGGTATTTTTATATTGTCTAGTATGTTCTTTTTTATTGACTCAACTATCTTATCTATTGATTCTGTATTATGTATATATGTTTCTAATTCTACAAATTTAATTAAGTTTTCATCTTTCATACTTTTGACATTAATGTCATGATGAGCTTATTAAATATATCTCTATCAGGTCTCTTCTTATATTCTCTCAATATTTCTAGAATAGTTTTAAGTTTATGATCATCTATATTGAGTAGTCTTCTTATAATTTTACATGTTTCTGTATTTCTAAATATTAATGCATTAATTATCTGTGTCGTATTCTTACTAATTTTCTTACTTCTATCTTTCGCACTTTCAAAATCTATTATACATACATCTCCATCTTTCTTTACTAATACATGCTCTTCTACTCTAGATAGTTCAGAATGCTCTATACCTACATTATCAAGTCTATATGTTTGTTCTAGTATTTTCAGGATTGTCTCTATTATAGAATCTTTGTCTACATTCTTCACATATTCTTCAAGTGGTATTCCATCCACATATTCCATAATTATTATCTTATCACCATACTTAACTACTTTAGGACCAACATTAACCTCATTTGCCTTTTTTAATATTTCTGCCTCATGTTTAAGACTTGTTCTTGATGCATCAGGTCTCAATATTTTACATGCATATTCTCTACCATCTACTCTACATATCATAACTATACTATTCTGACCTTTACCAACTACATGTACTCCTGTGTGTAGTAGTATCTCTCCATAATCTTCAAATGTCTCTATTCCTAAATGTTCAACTTCTCTCAATACAGAATCTACATATTCTTTCGAAGGGTTGAATGCTAGGAGAGCTTTAATAAGATTTTCAAATCTATACATTTCCAATAGAGTGAATGGCGATATATGATATAAATAGTTTAGAATATGTCGATGATGTATGTGCAGGCCTCTGAAGAAACGTGATGAGAGCCTGGGCTCTGATGTAGATTTGAAATATTTAAACTACCTACTAACACTATTAGAAGATCCATACTCTCAATACTACTCTAGAGGTTATCTAAATAGTGAAGGTTTAACAATTCTATATAAAGTACTTAGAATACTATCTAGAGTTGATAAATCTCTACTAAACATGTTAAAAACATGTTTTAAAAATAGAGATTATGAACATATAGTAAATAAGATACGTATTGTAAGAGAGAGATTAGGACTTGAGTATGGAAGAGAAAGTTTTGAAGAGTATATCGCTAGCGGAGAGATGTTCAAAATATATAGACCTACTCTCAGGTACAGAGAAGGAGAGAGATTTTATAATAAAGATATTACAGGAGATTGATAATCCACTTCTAACTTATCATCTACATCCTGTATCTGTAATATATTTTGAAGAGAAGTATACATATATTGAGGTAGATGGAAGAGAATATACAGCATTTGCAATGCCTTACACATATAGATCAAGTGTTGAAGGTAGACTAGTAGACAATTTAGATGAGTTGAATGAGGGAGATATATTGATTCACAAGATACCTGAAGATGTTGATGATGCAAAATTCATACTTCTAAAAGCATACGAGAGAGGTTGTCTAGGAGTAATATTTTACGATCGAGTCAATTCTCCTAGGAGAATTGTTGTAAGTTTAGAAGAGAAATATACCTACAATACTGGTAAGTTTATAGAGATCCCAGTAGTATCAATACCCTACAGGTCTGGTATAGAACTTCTTAAGAAGGTTGGTAAGAGAGTTAGAATTGAGTGTGATGTTGATTATAGAGACTCTATCGGTTATAATTTGGAGATAATACTTTCAGAAGATGATAGAAATATTCTAGTATCTGCACATTTTGATCATTGGTTTACAGGTTTTCTAGATAATTGTCTTGGTGTTGGTGTAGCTCTTTCAATTTTAGATGATCTATTTAAAGTTTGTGAAAAATTTGGTGTAAGAGTAGTGCTATTTACAGCTGAGGAATTTGGAATTCCAAATATTGCTAGCCTGTACTGGGCTTGGGGTTCTAGATCATTTTTACAATATTTAACTAGTTCAAAGTTGTTAGAAACTTTAAGATTTATATTAAATATTGATGTTGTTGGTAGGAGACCATGTGTATATACTACACGAGATATATATGAGAGTCTTAATCTTAATGTAGAATTTGTACAATCTGCACCATATTTTGATACTCTAAACTTCGAACCTGTAGGTATTCCATGTATAACTATATCGTGTTTAAAAGATTGTTGGGATATCTACCATACTCCACTTGAAGACTTCAATAATATATCTATAAGATATTTGAAGAATACTATAGAGATAGTTGAGAGTATATTAAGGAAGTTGTATGAGAATAATCTAGAGATTGATTATAGTATATACATATCTAGATGTAGAAGATATCTCGAGGAGATTGGTATACATATTCAATCACAGTATAGAGATTTTGAAGTTTATAGGAATGTTAGATCTGTATTATCTAGAAATATGTTGATTAAGAGTGTGAGAGAGTATGAGATAACATTTTCTGAAAATATATTAGAAACTCTCAAAAAGTTATCTGAAGATGGTAGTATTATTGAAGTTTCTGAGCTAGGTACTGGTCTTACTCTACTACGTAGACCTTGTAAGACTTCGTATATGAGATTTCTAAACTATTTTAAGGATGTTGTTAGGTATAGTATTCGTCGATGAGATTTCTCAAATATCTAGATGAGAATTTCTCTCCATATCCGTCTCTGATTATTGGTATTACAATTATGTGGAGAGGATTTAATCCTCTTTTCAATCTTTCAATATTTATATCAAATGCTGTTTTTAGAGTTTCAACACTTACAACTATTAGATCCATCTCAGGATCTGATATAGCTGATCCATACTTATCTTCTAACTTTTCAAATTTTACTATCTCTCCTCTAGATAGTTGTGATACTAATATTTTTAATCTCGTTAATCTTTCAATAAATGATCTTGGAGTATATGGTTTTAATTTTCTAGCAAATTCATCACTAGTTACAGCTATTACTATAGTATTTGCTCTTCTAAGAGCTTCAGAGATTAATCTAACGTGACCTGTGTGTATTGTATCAAACGTGCCTCCAACACCTGCCTTAGTAAACAATTTACGTCTCACTACTACAGTATAGCTAGATTGAACAAGATTTAAAATATCTAACTAGAATTCAAACCGTGTGATGAAGGGTCAATGAGATGATAGATGATTAAGGAAGAGACGAGCTGAGACTACGATAAATCTTCTAAAGATGATGAAGGGTCTATGAATGATTGATGAAGCTATCGTGGCCGCTGCTGATAGAGAAACCTTTATAAATACATCAGAAATCTCAAAATAACAAATACAAGCCGGGTGGTGTAGCGGCCAAGCATGGCGGGCTCTGGACCGGTTGGGGGAGAGTCGGGCGGTCCGCGGCTAACACTTACAAATTGAATTTTCAAGATTGTACAAGCTTAACATAACTGCGATATAGTCTGCTGTTGATCCTGGATTTAATCTTCTCTCTTTAAGATATTCGTGAAATTTCAATATATCGGTGTAACATTTATCAAGTCCTTCATTTTCAATTTTGTAGTATAGTCTCATAGCTATCTTTCTAATTTCTCTATACTTCTCATATCCATCTTTACGTAGTATTAATGTGTCTCCAAATCTTGCTAGTGAGTATATGTATGTTATCAATATTGCATTATCAATATTTTCATATCTTCTTAATATATTTTTGAAGAATTTTAATAATTCTAGAATATCTTCATAACATGTAACTGTCTGTCTTACACAGTTGTCAATATGTGAACAGTATTTAAATAATTTCCATAGTGTTATATCTTCTCTAACTATCTTCTCGATATAGTATCTATCGTGTATGTCTGGTAGTGATGGTATTGGATTTATCTTCTCTACATAGCTTAATTTAATTTTTCTTAGAGCTTCATATAGTATTATTGTATCTTGACATGTTGAATATCTTTTTAATAACTCTGTAGCTTTTTGTAATATTTTCTCTAGAGTTATTTCATCTTCTATAGATTTTAAATATCCTATTGAGACTGCTATAGGTATTAACATTATGCATGTTCCTAGACAGGTATTTTCACCTGATATTTTGTAACTTTCTTTTAAACATTTAGATATGTAGTATCCATACTTTATATATCCTCTATATGAATCGTATATACATTCTTCAACTATAGTACATGTTGGTATACATCCTCTTATGAATGTTCTTAATGTTATATGTGTATCAGATATTCTACATACATTTCCAGGTTTTAGATATGTTATAGGTTCTTCAAATATTCCTGAGACTAGTATATTACATATTTCTCTCAGTAGCATATCTTATTAATCAGTCTAGTACTATATTACTAATGGGTGTTTACGATATTGTTAATATGTTTAATGAGCTTGTTGATGAAGATCCGTATAAGGCTGATGCACTATACTACATATCCCTGTGTTGGGGTTGTGAAGGTGCTAGATTAAGCTATGTTATTAAGTATGGTGATGATGTTAAGTATAGTCAAGTTGTTAGAGAGTTAAATCGTAGAAAGATTATGAATATTATTAGTGATGTTTGTAGTATCATTAACAGGATTGTTAGGAATAATTCTAAATTCTTAGAGTTCTTCGAGAGAGATACTATCGAAAGATTTAAAAGATTATCTAAGAAAGCTTTAAAATTATTTAAAGTACTTTCAAAACTTGGTATTTACGAATCTCTAATTGAGAGCGATATTGGATCTATACTATATACATCGATGATAGTTAACTCAGTATTGAGATCTATGTTTAAAGTATTTTATGAACTTAAGTGTTGTATCATAGAGCTTGTACGTGCAGGTTTGTTAGTATTATGCTGTATTGCACCATATGAAGGATTGCCACATATGTATAGAGTACCAATATACTCACTCAAGATATGGAAAATGTTTAGTTAACATGACAGGACCTGCACCGGGAAAAATACCTGTAAAATATAGTGAGGTAGTTCTAATTTGTAGAGGTAGGAGAGTAGCAATTAATCCTGAAATTTACATACATGTTAAGGGTTGGTCTCTTGCAAGAGTAACACATATAGACATTGAGTATGAAAATCTTAATAACATTCTAAATTTAAGAATTAGAGAAATTGTTGGAGGATTATTCAGAAGGTATTATGATAAGGTTCAGATAATATCTAGAAAATTTATAATTGAGATAAAGTCGGAATTATTAAACAGTTTAATACCTAGAGGATATGAAGATAAATGTGTTATTGGTGGTAAAATTGATGGAGTGTTTATAGGTGTCAAGAAGGATATCATCAAAATATTAGAAAACTATGCTTCAAGTCTCGGATACTTCCCAAGATAGTGAATTTCTCCATGCATACTCGTATGTTTATGTACATACACGCTTTTAAATAATCCCTCTCCCTTAACTCTATCGTGAGAGAGGTTCATAGAGTTTGTGCTCGATTAGAATTATTTGGAGAATTCTAAAGATTCATGTATAGGTATGTCTAAGAGAGGAAAATCTGCATATACGTTTCTACTAAACTTCCAGAGACAGAGCAGGAATATGCAAACATATTCAGGTATGTAGAGTCGGATTTGGCGCCGGGGGTGGGATTTGAACCCACGCCCCCTGTACGGGGACGGGCTTAGCAGGCCCGCGCCTTGGGCCTGGCTCGGCCACCCCGGCTTTCGTAGTCTGTTTCTTGTGGTATTATTTAAATCTTTCCTTATTTTTAATCTATGTTCTACTAATGGTTTCTATCTGTAACTTATTAATTATAGATTAGTTAGAATTAGTTATAGATAGTGATAAGTGAGCGGAAACTTCTATTAACAATAATCATCTCATCTCGGTAGGTAGCTTATGAAGAGGAACTTGAGGTTTAGAATCGATGAATCTAGTATTGGTATGTTATCTTTGAAAGATCTTGAAGTTACTATTGAGGAAGTTGTTAGAGAAGTTCAAGGTCCAACTCCAATGCCAACTCTTGGAACATTGCGAAGATGGGATATGATATTGTTGAATAGGTATAGACCATTCTACATGCCTGCATGTGACTACTGTTGTCTATGTACTTATGGTAAGTGTGATCTTAGTGAAGGTAAGCGTGGTGCATGTGGTATAGATATTAGAACTCAACAAGCTAGAATTGTAGCACTTGCATGTGCTATTGGTGCAGCTACACATTGTGCACATGCTAGACATCTAGTAGAGTTTCTAATACATAAATATGGTAGAGATCACAAGCTTGATCTAGGTCCTGAAATAAATATAGTTGCTCCAAACACAATGCTGGTCACAGGTATAGTACCTAAAACACTTGGAGATTTAGAGAAAGCTCTTGAATATGTTGAACGTGAAATAACTAAAGCACTATGTTCAATACATACAGGACAGGAAGGGTACTATCTAGATTATGAAAGTAAGGCTCTACATATAGGAATGCTTGATCATGTTGCTATGGAAGTTGCAGATATTGCACAGATAGCTGCACTAAACTTTCCAAAAGGTGAAGAAGAACAACCGTTTGTCGAGCTTGGTCTAGGACTCATAGATTATACTAAAGCAACAATACTATGCATAGGTCATAATGTGTCTGATGGTGCTGAGATTGTTGAATACTTAGACAAGTCTGGTTTAAAGAAGATTGATCTAGTAGAAATTGCTGGACTATGCTGTACAGCACATGACATTAGTAGACATACACATGGAGAATCTAAGATTATTGGACCAATATCTCACCAATTGAAGTATATTAGAATGGGATTTGCAGACACGATAGTAATAGATGAACAATGTATAAATATTAAGGTTGTTGAAGAAGCTAGAAAAGTTATGTCTCCAGTCATCGCATGTACTGACAAGGTTATGCATGGATTACCAGATTTGACGGATCTGCCGGCTGATGAAATTGTGAAACTTCTAGCATCTGGTAAATATCCTGGAGCTGCAATACTTGATGAAGAGAAGGTTGGTGAAGTTGCTGTAAAACTTGCACTTAGAATGGCAGTTATAAGAGGTAAGTATAAGAAGATACCAACGTTAGAGGAGTTGAAGAAGGAGGTTGAAAGATGTGTACGTTGTCATAGTTGTAGAAGAAATTGTCCACAAGACTTACCTATTAGTGATGCTATATACGAATTGAAGAAGGGTAACCCTGATCTACTTAGAAAAGTCGCTGAATACTGCCTAGGGTGTGGTAGATGTGAAGATGCATGTCCAAGACAGATACCAATAATATCTCTAATGATTGCAGTACTTGAGAGAGAACTTCCAAATGAGAGATATAGAATTAGGATTGGTAGAGGACCTATAAGAGATACAGAAATTAGAGCTGTTGGTAGAGATATAGTACTTGGACAAATACCTGGAGTAATAGCACTTGTAGGATGTGCAAATTGGCCTAGAGGTGCTAGAGAGAATGCTATAATGGCTAGAGAATTTGCTAGAAGAGGATTCATAGTCGTAGCTACTGGATGTGCTGCAATGGCTATTGGAATGATGAAAGATGAAGAAGGTAGAACACCATATGAAGAGTTTGGTGATGCATTTGATAGAGGATGTATACTTAACATAGGTTCATGTGTAGCAAATGCTCACATATCAGGAGCATTGATAAAGATTGCAAACATCTTTGCGGGTAGAAACATAATTGGTAATTATGAGGAAATTGCAGACTACATATTGAATAGAGTTGGTGCATGCGGAATAGCTTGGGGAGCTATGAGTCAAAAAGCTGCTTCAATAGCAACAGGATTTAATAGACTTGGGGTACCTGTAATTGTAGGTCCTCACGGCGTTAAGTATAGAAGAATGCTTCTTGGAGATGAGGAGGACTACGAGAGATGGCTTGCAATAGATATGAGAACTGGAAAGAGAATATATGTTGGTCCAGCACCACAACACCTAATCTATTCAGCAGAAACATTGGAGGAATGTATGGTTATGGCTGTTAAGCTATGTATAAGACCTAGTGACACACCACAGGGTAGAGCTATAAAGCTTGCACATTACATAGATCTTTACAAGAAGTTTTATGGAAAACTACCACCAGACCTACACCTATTCATTAGAAGTGAAGCTGACATACCTGTAACATATAAGCAGGAAGTTCTTGAATACTTAAGAGAGGTTGGTTGGAAACCATGGGAATACATAAGCACAGATGTAACACTTGTAGATAGGATATATGAAAAGTATAGAGGTGGTAAGAAAAGTACTGAATAGGTGAGAATATGGCATCACAACCCTGGTTATATGGTTTTGGATTTGGAATTAGACAAGCACAGGTAGTAACACCAGAACATGCTGCTAGAATAATTGCACAAGCACAAAATCCATTAATGATTATTGGAAGTGAGTGTGAGATAAGACTTCCAAGTGGTATGAGAATTATAGATTATGCTATTGAAATTGCAAAAATTAAGAATATTCCAATCATAGTTACGACAGGAATCATTAAGGAAGTTAGAGAAGTTTATGAAAATTGTAGACATATGTTTCTTATGGAGATATTTAGAAAGTTGATAAATCCAAATTGGAATTTAAATGGTAAACCTCACGATCTTGCAATATTTATTGGACATATATACTACATGATTTCTCACTTATTAACAGCTACGAGACATTTTGCAAAACATTTGAAAACACTATCCCTAGATAGGTATTATCAACCGAATGTGAACTTCTCACTACAAAACCAACCTCTACTAAATGTATATGAGATAACTTTAAAGAAGATAGTTAATACACTTAGAGGACTCGTTGGTACACAGTGATGAGGGACATCCTTGCTGATTATTGATGAGGGCCTTAACAACTGATACTACTCTTTTACTACTCTTTCAATATTCCTCTCTCTTTCAATATCTTTACTAGATTTTCAACAATAACGTCTGGTGGTGGTGTTGAGTCTAGATCAACTAGTAGACCTTTCTGCTTGTAATACTCTATTATTGGTCTAGTCTCTTCTCTATATACTTCAAGTCTCTTTCTAATTACTTCAGGTTTATCATCCTCTCTCTGATATAGTTCACCACCACATTCGCATCTATCAGGTTGTGGTGGTGGCATGAATTTTATATGCCAAATCTTTCCACACTTTTTACATATTCTTCTACCACTAAGTCTCTCTATAATTACCTCATCTGGACATACGAAGTTTACTGCTAAGTCAGGTTTTGCAAACTTATCTAGCTCTTCTGCCTGTTTTACAGTTCTTGGAAATCCATCAAGTATCCAACCTTTCTGACAATCAGGTTGTGATAATCTTCTTCTAACAACCTCTATAACAATCTCATCAGGTACTAGAAGTCCCTTCTCAACATACTCCTTAATCTTCTTTCCTAAATCAGTCTCTTTTCTAATCTCTTCTCGAAATATATCTCCTGTAGATATGTGAGGTATTCCAAATCTCTGTGATATTCTACTAGCTATAGTTCCCTTACCTGCACCGGGTGGACCTATGAATACTAGCTTCATTACTAGTACTACTCTTAGTAGGAAATTTATCTAATACCACAAATATCTACACTATCCAAACCTCAGATTTATATTTCAGGAATTTCTCTAAACTCTGTGAGTAAGGAACGTTCAATACTTGTAGCATATGACGGTTCTGAGATAGCTAAAAAAGCTGTTTTTAAAGCTATAGAACTTGCAAAAGCACTAAATGCAAAACTATACATACTATACGTAGTTAATGTACCTCCCGAAGTTAGAGCATTTCTAACAGCAGGAACAATACTAAACGAAGCACTTAAGAGTGGTATGAAAATTTTAGAACAATTAAAATCAGAATTAGATAAAGAAAATGTAAAATACGACCTAGTAGTTGAGATTGGAGATCCAGGAGAGAAGATTGTAGAATTTGCAGATAAGATTGATGCTGATATGATAGTTATGGGTCATAGAGGACTTAGTGGAATTAGAAAACTACTAGTCGGATCTGTATGTGATAAAGTTATTAGATGTTCAACAAGACCAGTACTAGTAGTAAAGTAAGACTTTATGAAGGTTGTCTAGTAAAGATTAGAGGAAGAGAAGAGATATTCTATATAAAGGGAATATTTGAAGAAGATGGAAAGTATATAGCATTACCAAGATATATACCACACCCTGAAGGTAATAGAGTTGATAATAAGGGTAGAAGATTCAAAGTATTGAAAACATATGAAGAACAGATAGAGTATGTATATAGTAAAGTTAGAGAAATTTTAAGATATTCAAAAATATTTAAAATGAAAATACCAATGATAGATGAAGAATATATAGAGGAAGTATATTACCCAACTGAGAAAACTAGAGAAATATTAAAAAATCAAGAATATGAAATCGATAAGGTAATTGTAAAAATAGTTAAAGAATTACAAAAAGATGTACCAATAGAATATATAGGTATATGTGGTTCAAGATTAGCAAATCTTACAGGACCTGAACAAGATATCGATATTGTAGTAGTAGATATGAGATATATACAACAGATATTTGAAAGATTGAGAAAATTAAAAACATGTGAGGACTATGTAATAGAAAGATTGTGTAATTACCATAAAGGATCTCTCAGAATACCATATACAATACTTTACAAGTTATTACGTAGAAGAATACTTGAAAATTCTATAGACGGTTACCAATATTTCATAAGGATATTACCAATGATAGATATGAAGCCAATACTGAAATATCATAATGTTGAGAAAATTTGTAGATTATATACACATGTTAAAATATATGATGAATCTAAACTATCATTTACAAGTCCCTGTATATATTTTGTAGAATCTCCAATTGGAAATATACCACTAATATCTGATAGAGGTATATTTTCAGAAACCTTACTATTACTACAAAACTTTAAGGTTAGTTGTGTCTTGGAGTGTGGTATTTTAGAAATATTTAATAATACTTTCGATAAGTGGTTTTATCTTGATTCTAAATCATTTATAAGTTTTTGAAGTTTTGGCTCTCTTTCTGATAGATGTTTACATATTCTTCTTACATATTCTTTAAATTCTTCACATATATCAGTTTTACAATTCTTATATATCAATTCTAGACTATATTTTAGTAGTTTTAAATATCTTCTATATATCTTATACTCAGTATTTGCTATTTTTGTTAAGTATACTGCAATATCTATCATATGGTTATATATTCTAGTTAATGGTTCTATTATTAGAAATCTACTAAATGCATCAATATACTCTATCTTCAAATCTACTTCTATCAAGTTTTTCTTAATATTCTTATTTTCAACTTTAGCTTCAATATATCCCCATATTTCATGTTCAGGTGCTATTCTTGGTGCATTTACTTTATATGCATTTACATATCTTATATTTTCATACTCTTCTCTTAATATATCTTTGAATGCTGTTACTATGAATAGCGTTGGATTATATGTTAAGTTTATAACTATGTCAGGATTTTTATTTTGAAATACTTTAAATGTTCTAGATCCTTCATATATTCTAATCTTGACTTTATCTCTACCTTTTAATTTAAAACCTAGAGGTACTGCATGTGGAGAATCTTCTAGATAATATGTAATTATTCCTTCATAAAGTATGTCTGGAGAAAGTTTGAGAAAATACACATTTTATATATGTGTATGTGTGTCTTATTAGTTTAGTGTTCTAGGACTCCGAAGTATACTGGTATTCCACCTGCCTCTAACATCTTCTTAAATAGTCCTTCTGCAATCTCTGTACCATACTTGCGTTGGAATAGTAGTTTCCAACCCTTCAATTCTGGATTGGTGTTTAACATGTCTTGTAGTTTGTATAGTATGTTTCTTGCTTTTGTTAGATATGTCTTATTTCCTGTAACGTTGTATAGCTTTATGTATACTCCTGCAAGTCCTATAAATCCTAGGATGTAGTAGTTTCTATGTGCAACCTCTCTATTACTAAGTACTGGGTGATTAATTAGCCATTCTAGATCTTTTATAGCTTTTGCAAATTCCTCCATTGCTTTTGCCTTATTGTGGAAGTATAGGTCTATTATAGCCATGTAGTAGTATGCTAGTGCTCTCTCATAGTATGCTGCAGGTACTTCTGCAGGATCACCAGGACACTGTATATGGTCAGTCATCTCTTCAGCGTCCTTCTCTAATGCTTTATAAGCTGTCTTTAGCATACTCATTCCAAGTTCCTTCTTTCCATGCTTAATATACCATATAGCTTCATAGAACTCTATTAAGCTCTTCAATCTACAAGCTTCACCATAGTAGTCTGAGCTTGGTCCAAACTTTGTAATTATTTCATTACAGAACTCTGTCGCAATACCCCACCACTTCTCTACACAACTCCAAGTACCATTCTTATAGCATGGCCATCCTATGTAGAATGCTGCTACAGCTCCTGGCATTAATCCTAGATCGCTCTCTTCTTTCCAGTGTGTTATGTAGTATTTTGACCATTTGAAGGTTTCATACCACTTTCCTAAGTCTATTAATGCCCACATTATGTGTTCTACAGCTGTGTCTATTGGGTATAGTTTAATGGACTTCTCATAATACTCTACTGCTAGCCATGGTTCTGCCATTGCTAGATATGTTCTAGCAATATTTTGATACACTGCTGCAAGTCCATACTTTCCAGCATACTTCTCAATAACATCCTTATACTTCAAAGCCTTGAATAAGTATGGTAGTACTAGCTTCTCTCTACATGTATAATTATCACAGTAGTCGTAGTATATTGCGCCAAGCTGTGCATAGCATAGTGGTGCTATATTTGGAAACTTCTTAATACATAGTTCACAGTAGTATACTGCTTTTTCAAAAGCTTCTTGTGCAAGCTTCATCCAATAAGCACCACTGTAATCTGGAGCGTATGGTCCTGGAATACATTTTCCACGAGTATACTCTTCATACCATGGTATTGCCTGTGTGAATGATGTATCGTTTGGAAGTTTGTAGTAGTGATGGAAGAATCCATCATTACCATATGCTACACATAGATCGTAATATGCCATTCCTAAGTTTGGATTAAGTTCTATAGCTTTCGTCAAGTTGTTTACAGCATCGTGAAACCACATCAATGCTTCTTTAGCATTTCCATTACCAAATGCGTCAAGTTCATTATTTATAGCTGCAACTCCCTGTTCAAAATATTTCATTGCTAAGCTATATTTTGACCATGTTGATGATAGGTATGCTGCTAGTACTCCAATACCTATTATACATAGTATTCCAATAACTATGCATGCTGCAAGTTTACCTTTCATGTGTACCGATTTTTCAGGTATTGAGTTAATATTTATACATTACCTCATGGAATACGTATTACTTATTGTGTAGATATGTAACAACGTTTATGAAAATAATGCTAAACTTTTAAGAAGATTTTAAGAATCGTATTACGAATTTTGAAATACCTCTACCAGCATAGTCACCTGCAAGTCCTGATAGGAATGCTAGTACTAGCATTACTACACATCCTATAGGCGATATGTATCTATGTATAGCTATGTAATATCCTAGCCAGTTTATTCCTACACATACAACATTTGCAACACCACCATTAACAAGTTCTGTCAATATTCCTAATGCTATGAAAGATATCAATCCTACAACACTAAACCAAGATACCTTAACAATACCAAACCATGGACTTGCGATTAGGCAGAATGATACTATCATCACAGCCGTTATAAGTCCATACCACCTACCTGCAATTCTATAAGCTAGGGATATCCAAAATACATACCAAAAACCTCCAAGTACTGGTAATATCTTGAATGGTACTTTAAATGGAAATACTGCATCTAGTATAGGTTTAACATCTATGTACATCGTTAACAGGAAGCTTAAATATGCAAATACTATACACAAGACAACTTTTAGAGGTTCAGGAATCCTACCAGAAACACTTTCTACAGATTTCATATTTTCTCATCCTCTTAACAAATTCTATATGTCTATTTAACATTGTTTTAAAATCTGTTCTAGCATCTCCAAGACATGTATCTGGTCTATCATGTAGGAATACACATGGAAATTGTTTGAAATCCCAAGTTACGAATATTGTAAACATTACAACTCTACAAGGTGTTGTATGTTTAATAGGTAGGTATACTTTCTTACCACCAATCTCTTTAACCTTCTTAAACAACTCTTTCTCCTCTCTCTCACTTATATATTCAATATCTGGATCTACATTATATATGTTGAATAGTCTATGAAGAACTATACCATCAACACCAACATCAATACCAAATTTAACAATTTCAGGAATTTCTTCTAAACTATCTCTAAATATTGTAACATCAAGATACACTACAGGTCCTCTACCTCTTCTCCTCTTCTCCTTAATAACTTCCTCAATATTTTGTAATACTTTTTCCTTACCTTTTAATGTGTATATTCCAAATGAAAGTTCATCAAGACCACTTTCAAATATTTCATCAAGTTTCTTATCTACAAGTATACCATTTGTACATAGACTAGCTTTCTTTCCAAGACTCTTAACATATCTTATAAAGTCGAATATTTGAGGATGTAGTAGTGGTTCTCCCCAACCATGTAGACATATCTCATCGAAATGTTGTAGTGGAAGTTTCTTAAATTCTTCAAAATCCATATAGCCTATAGGTCTATTTAAATGTCTTCTCATACATATTCTACATGTCATTATACAGTGATTTGTAGTCTCTACCTGAAGTATTGTTGGTCTAATAATTTTTTGAAGAAACATTGAGAAATCCCTGATTTAAGTCTGTGATGTGTATATTCTATATTTTAACTATCTCACAAAGAGCTTAGCTATAGCTGTCTTTATAGCCATGGATATTCTTGGCGTTACTGTCTTAATCATGTTTAGTAGTGTTGATCTAAATCCAAGTACTAGTGCTGCAACAACTCCAAATGCTCCAAGTGTTTGACTTAGATACCATGCCTGCAGTGTACTTGCTGTTAACACTACATGTAGTGTTGTAACTGACACTGGAGCACACATAGCTATCGACTTAGAACTATGTTAGCTGATATAAAAACTTTCCTAAATATAGAAATGTTAAGTATTACTCAGGGTAAAATCTTTACGTAATAAGGAAGATAGAAATCCTTATTAATTAGTCAGGGTTAGACTAGGACAGTATGTGTACGCCAGTATATGTCACAGTTAAGACAGCAGCATCAGCAGTACCAGTAGTACACTATATAGCAGGAATAATACTACTAGCAATAGGAGCAGCAGCAAGCTTCTTCGCAGCTTTCAGATTAAAAAGACATATATCAGCAGTAAAGACACAAGCAGTAAAATCATAACAGGACAAGACTAAAATAAACACCCCATAGATCAGCATAAAATAACACTTTTTCTTTTCTTTTCTCAACATCTCTAATGAAGATATTACACCCATCTAAATTCTACGCATTTCAACTTTCTAAATCTTCCCTAACCTAAGTGGGAGGTTGGTAGGCAGATTAATTATGTTTGGCGCCGGGGGTGGGATTTGAACCCACGCCCCCTGTACGGGGACGGGATCTCAAGTCCCGCGCCTTGGGCCTGGCTCGGCCACCCCGGCTCTAGTCGTGTAGAGGTACTTTGTTGGTTGTTTTAAATCTTACTTTGCTCTATACTTCTTTGGTCTTAAATTCTTACTTTTACATCTTCTACATTTTTCAGCTCTTGGCGGATTTCTTGCTCCACATTTTCTACATATTAAGTAGTTGAATCTGTGTTCTAGCGCTATTCTAAGCTTCTCTGGGTCTGTTATTGGCATACTTAGCTACATGTATTAATGCTAGTTTTAAGTGTTTTTCTTTTTAACAACATGAGGAAATTGTCTTAATATCTTCACATGTCTGCATATTGTGCAGGCTAGATCTAGACTTAGTAGAGCATCTCTACAGTTTGAAGCTGTTGAACTTCTCAATATTGCACGTAGTCTTCTCAAACTTTCATATAGAGAGCTTAGTGAAATTACAGGTTTTCAAGAGAGTGTATTGTGTAGATATGCTAATGGTGATCTACTACCGTCACCAGAGACAGCTCTTCAAATAATTTCTAAATTAGAACCAATACTATCTTTAGAAAATGTGTTAAAGAGACTTATAAAAATATATGAAAATTATGTAGATTTTGGAAAGATAGTTACAAATAGTGACATACTTAAACTATATGCAAGAAGAGTACGTTCACTATTTCAAGAATATAACATAACTAAAATCTTAACAGCAGCAACAGACGGTGTACCACTTGCAGTATCTGCAGCATTAATGTTAAATGCTGATTTAGCAGTTGCAAAACAGTATAGAGATGTATTTGAAGATGACTTCTATGAAGCAACATATATAATGGAAAGTCCACCAAGAAAAGTTACACTATACGTCCCAAAGTCATTATTAAGTAAGAATGATAGAGTACTAATTGTTGATGACATAGTCAGGACAGGTAGAACAATTGGAGCATTAATAGACATATGTAGACAAGCTGAAGCACAGATAGTTGGCATATCTATACTAATAGCATTTGGAACATCATGGCTAAGAAAGATATCTGATATTAATGCAAAAATAGATGTTGTACTCTACTTACAAAACTATGCCATATAATCTAACGATAGATATAATATTAATATTACTATCAATCTCAACATTTATAACACCAATATATCAAACGTATCTATACAATATAGGTAGAAAATTTAGAAATATATCAAACACATACGAAGATAAGTACATAATACTGCTACCAGTCAAGAAAGAACCAATTGAAATAATAATAAACTTCTTCAAAAATAATAGAGAACTAGTTAATAGAAGTATACTAACAATACTGATAGCTGATGAGTATAGTAATGAAGAACTTAACATGATAATAAGTAGATTATGCAAATTAAATGTTGAGAATATTCTCATAATACCATCTAGAAAATCTATAAATAAGGCATATGCATTAAACAGAGCATTAGACATTATTAAAAATGGAGATTTCACAATAGTTGTATTTGATATAGATTCAATAATAGAATGTAAAATTCCGAAGTGTAGATCTGTAATAAGTCCTAGATGGGAAGGTTATAAAAATATAAAATCACTACTAGGTACAGGTCTTGAAGTTGGTTATAGAATATTTATGAAAATTATAGATGGTCTATACATCATAACTAGATGGAGACCAACACTTGGTTCAGGATTAGCGACATCTATAGAAGTTTTAAAAAGATTGAAATATTTTAATGAAAATGTAATACTTGAAGATGTTGATTATAGTATTAGAAGTAGTATAGATAATATACCCATAGACTCATACAATAACTATGTAGTTAAAGTTCTTGTTCCAGCCACATACAACACACTCTTAAAGCAACAAGCTAGATGGGCATATGGTTCTGGAGAGTTAATTAGAAAGTATTTCAAATATATTATTAAGAGACCTATGATACTTCTATACTTTTATCAATACATGTCCTATCCATCTCAACTACTGTTAGCCATATTTCTATATATTGTAAATATTTTAAACATGTATATACCAATAGTACTTCAATATATGATAGTTATATTAATGATATATACAGCATTAATATATTCAATATTTTGTATATATGAGATTGGTATTAAAGACTTTAAGGTTGTTAAAGATAGTTTAATAGCAATTAATAGAGTTAATATGGCTTATGCAGTTATGTCTCCAAGAATTTTCATATCATTCATCTTAGGAGTTTTAGGTAAGCCTTATAGATGGATTCCAACACCAAAAATTGAGAAAATACCACCTCTACTTGTTAGAGTTAGATTGTACATAATTGAGATATTTATAAGTATTCTACTAATTGTGTTATTTTTACTATGTTTATTGTTAGGAAATATATTTCAAATATATGTTATAGATCCTGTAGCATTTACAATAACCTATGTATGGGGTACTTTTAGAGTTATTCAACGTGAGCTTACTTAGAGGTAGTCTAGTATGGATTTTCTCTTAATGTCAATTCTACCTGTTCTATATATTTCAACAATTTTCTTAATATCTTCATATATGTAATTTCTCAATTTTGGATTGTATAATGCTGCTGCTGGATGATATGTTGGTAGTATTGTTATATCTATTTCATTAAACATCTTTACGTTAAATATTCTACCTCTAATTTTAGATATTTGTGATACTTCTCTTTCTTTAAATCCACATAATTTTAAAATTTCTCTAGCACTATGCCTACCTAGGCATATTATTATTTTTGGTCTTATAATTCTAATCTGCCTTATTAGATATGGTAGACAGGATCTAATTTCTTCATCTGTAGGATCTCTATTTTCTGGTGGTCTACATTTAACAACATTTGTAATATATACATCACTTCTAGATATTCCAATTTCACTTAAAATTTTTGTCAATAAATTACCTGCTGGTCCTACAAATGGTCTACCTTGTTCATCTTCTTTCTCTCCGGGAGCTTCACCGATAATCATTATATCAGCATCAATCTTACCTTCACCAGGTACTGGTCTCTTCCTATACTTGTGTAGGGGACATTTTGTACATGTTAATATTTCATGTACTAGTTGCTCATACTCTAGTTGATTCATTTTGTACGATTAGTATATATAGTCTGTAGACATATAAGCTTCGTGATATTTAAATTTGGAAAATATAAACATTATAAGAAGATTATAGGTCGTGTATTAGCAACGCCTGATGGTAAGGATCTTGGAAGAATAACATCTATTAAGGTTGGTAGGAAGAGTGGTCTTGTTAGAAGTATAGTATATGTAGACTCTTCAGGAAATGTTAGAGAAGTTAAAGTTCGTAGAATTATAGAAATTTCAAATGGTAAAGTTATTGCAGATGTTGAAATTCCAAAAGAAGAATCTAAAGTTAATAATGTTGGAAACTCTATTATTGGAAATATAGTTGATCTAAATATACTTGAACAATCTAAGTACGATATTAAGAAGAAGATTGAAGATATACATACTAAATATGGTAAACTTCTTGAATTGTTGATTAATAAGGAGATAGATATTTCGATATATAGTGAAGTTAAAGATAGATTAGATAAGGAGAAAGAGGAAGTCAAGATATTGTGTGAACGTAAGATTAGAGAAATAGATGAGAAGATTAGAGATATTGATTATAGAACTGAAGATCTTAAAAGAAGGAGAAGTCAACTATATGTTAAGAAAGTTCTTGGTAATTTAACTCCTGAAGAAGAGAAAGAACTTCAAATTATCGATTCTATGTATAGAGAAGTTGAGGAGTGTAAGAAGAGGTTATACTTACTCAGACAGGAGATTGTTAGTATATGTTCAAATATCTAGTCAGTCTGCATACTTATTGATTTAAACTTCTCTGTTATTGCTCTATCAAATGGTATAAACTCACCTGTATCATCATCTATATAACCAACGACTTTATGTTCTGTATTTCTTCTACATCTTGGACAGTATAGGTATAGTATACTTCCAAATGCTGTTAAATCAAAACCAACATCTAGATACATGTCAAGTCCACATTGTGTACATTTTAGTAACCACCTAGTCATAGAACTCTACTTCTTGATTAGATTTATAATAACTTCTACAAGCTTTTCTGCAGGACTTTTACCAAGTACTTGTGATAGTTCTCTCCAATCTGGAGATCCATTAACTTCTAAAACTACGAATGATCCATCTTTCTCTGCAATATCAACACCTGCATATATTAGTCCAAGTGCTTCCGTAGCTTTTATTGCAAGTTCTTCAACCTCTCTATCAATTTCATGACAAATCTCACCTCTACCTCCCTGAGCTATATTTGTCTTCCAACTACCTTCAGGAGCTATCCTATACATGCATCCAAATATTTGACCATCTATGACTAGTACTCTTATATCTCTACCTGGCTTATTTACATACTCCTGCATGTATATTGGCTTTCTATATCCTAGTAATGTTTTCATAATTTGAAATGCAATATCTGGATCTGAAAGTCTTGTAATGCCAAATCCTCTAGATCCAGATATTGGTTTTAGCACAAAATCTTCAAGTTTTTTAGATTCTAAATATGCGTAGTATAGATCTTCTGTACATACAGTATATGGAACAGGAATTCCTCTCTTAGCAAGTTCGTAAGTTATTTCAAGCTTATTTCTAGATTTTAAGAATGGTTCTAGAGGATTTACAAGAATAACTCCAAGATCTTCAATTATTTTTAATGTTGTAACTCTCCTAAGATATTGTTCAAGATCGAGTAGAAATCCGATACTTCTGAGAAATGCTCCATCAAAATCTATCTTTCTATCTCTAATCTTAACATCAATAAAACCTTTAGAGAATGTTGTTGTTATTCTTGAAATTGGTATATAGCGAGCATTATAACCTTTCTTCTTTATAGTTTCATAAAGTTCTCTACATGGTCTATCAGGTAGTGGAGAATCTGCTATTATAGCTATCGTATACACAATGTTCAAAATGGAAACTTCTTTTAATACTATATATACCTTACCTCACAATGATGATTTAAAAGATGTTACTCTACTTTAACCTCATATACTCTACCCCAAAACTCTTCATCAAACTTGTCTAACATTCTCATTCTCTTACCAATGTCTGGATGTGTTGAGAATAATTCTTTAATCCTGTCTGTTAATGTTGGTTTTCTTCTCTTTAAGTACTCTATGAAACTATCAATATCTCTAAACTTAGTCTTAACTTCAACGAGTGGGTCTTGTATGAATAGTGTTCTAAATTGTAGTATTGATGACATCTCACTAATCTCCTCTCTACTTAATCCATACTTAACTGCTAGTACTATCTTTGCAAGTGCTCTCTGTAGTAGTTTACCTCCACGTGGTATTAACATTACACTATGCCTATCTGCGTAGTATTCTCTATATCTACTAAATGCTAGTACAAATATGCTTAGTAGAAATGCAACTGCTATAAGTATTATTCCTATAAGTATCATGTATGCATATGCTGAATCTCTCTCACCCATTCCAAAGATCATAGACCAGAATCCAAGTCTATACATTAGGTCTCCAATATTCCAAATTATTGTTGGTATTAGACCTATAGCAATTATCAATGCTACATCTCTATGCTTTAGATGTCCAATCTCATGTCCAAGTACTGCCTTTAACTCATCTTTACTCAATATGTCTAGTAGTGGTTCTGTAACTGCAACTTTAGGTCCTGTTAATGGTGATCCATATGCAAATGCGTTTGGTATTGGTATTCTAGCTATCATAACTCTCGGAATTTTCTTAAGTCCTGACTTTTCTGCAAGTTCACGTACAATATCGTACAGCTCTTTATGACGGTAAGGATCAGCTTCTCTACACATACACATCATATCTATTAGATATGGTCCAAGTAGCCATTGACCTAGTATGAATATTATTGATAATATTATTGCAATGTATAGAAACATCTGCATTGTTAACGATATTGCAAATATTCTGAAAATTATATATAGAACAGCAAGACCGCCAAGTACAGTAGCTATACCTGACAATACCATCGCTAGTCTAAGCTTCCAGAGACTCATACAGTAACGAAGTGTATTTTTTATGTTTAAAAAACTTGCTAGTAGATAAACCGTGCACAGTGAGCATAGACTTTACAGAGTAGATACTAGATGTCCACAGTGTGGTATCTCAATGCCAAAATTACCAATGTGTAGACTAACAGGAACATGTATTCAATGTGCTAGAAGTATGTTGTCAAATGATGTATGTGATAAATGTCCTGATAGAGATCTATGTAGTGTAGAATTGAGAGGATTAAACTACTTTAAAGAAATTGAACAAAAAATATCTATAATACTTCCAGACTTTCTAGAAGTTTTTAGAGATGAAATTATAGAATTATGCAAAACATCAAATAAGAGAATTAATATTGAAGATATTGAAAACTTCGTCAGGGTAGTTGTAACAATATTAAATACATTACACATAGTTAAAGATATCTCTAAATGGTTGGTAATGGTGTTTAAACCTGAAGTTATTAGATGGATCATTAAAGCTCCTTTAGAACTTATAAACTTTTCAAATAAGTTTAGAAGTGCTTTAAGAGAGTATTCACTTATGTTAGAAGTTGATTATAAGATTGTTGAAAATATTGTTAAGTTGTTAACATTGAGATTCATATCATATTCTAAAAATATTAAAGATTTCATATATTCAACATTCAAGACTGAGATTGCTATACTACTTACACAGAGATTATAATCTTCTATATCTAACATATCTTCTACCTTCTATAAATGACGATATTAGACATACTATTGATATTGCTAGCGGTATAGCTCCAAATAGCATGTTTAGTATAGATATTGTATTTAGTATGTCTACACTACATTTCAAGTATAACGATTTAACTATGCTATATGTTGTATATGTTGAGTATAGTAGTAATATGCCAATTATCACACATGCAATACATAATTTAGTTAATGCTAACTTCTCTCTTCTACTAGCTGCACCTCTAATTGCTAGAAATAGTAGAAATTGAATTATCATAAATGCACAGCATATTAATGTCCATGTGAGTATTGAAGTTCCTGTAAAGCTATATTGTGCTCCAATAACATTAACATCTATACATCCTGTAGGTACTTCATGTTGTAGTTCTGTGTATAGTGTTTGAAAGTTTACTACACATATGCCAATTATAGATATTACAAGTATGACTATGCCTAGCGTTGCTAATCCATATGTAATCTTCATGCTTAATCACATCTTCGTCATGTATATACACTGTCTAATCCTAATCTTACACTCTTTACAGGATAGTGTTCTCTCAATAATTTTAACTTTAGTTCTAGGATCTTCTCTCAGATATATTGCATCTATAGACATCATTGAGCCACAGTTTGGGCATTTTAGAAGTTGATGATTATTCTTTACAGATTCAGGAAGATTAACATTACCTCCAATACACATTGAGACTACTCGTCTAATGATCGAGGACACATATAGAGTGTCATTGTGAGAAAAATAAAGATTTAGCTTGTGTTAAAGATTATCTAATATGAGCTTAGAAATACCTCCAGATTTAAGACAATATCTTGAAATTGTTGAAGAAGGAAATGTTAAACATATTAGATGTAAATGGAGAAGTTCTAGAGGAAATGAATGTGGATGTCTCTTCTTCTCACTTGAAGATGCTATAAGACATCTAGTAACTCACGATCCTGAGAGACTGAGAAAGTACTTATTAAGATATTTGAAAAAGTAATGTTGTGTCAGAGCAAGTACAGAAGTTATCTATAGATGAAGTTTTGTCAAAAGTTAGAAAGTTAGAAAATTTTGAAGTTATCAAGTATGAAGATGATAAGATAGTTGTAACACCTGTGAAAGGTATTGTCAAGATAGGCCAGGATGAAGAATTGAAGAAGTATCTAGGAGAAGCTAAGAGAAGAAGACCTAGAGGAAAACCAACAGAAAAACAATTAAAATTACTAGAAAGTATTGTTAAGAAATTGCTAGAGGAGAAGATTAATTTTAAAGTAGTATTTGAAGGTAAAGAGATAATACTAAGATTTGATATTGATCACTTCATAAAAGTTACAGATAAGGAAGTCAAAATAGCAGGATTTAAAAATGAAAATGAAAGTCCTATAGATAAGATATATAACATACTTACAGGATATGGAAAAGTACTATTTCTAAAAGTTGTCAAATAGTATATATTCAATATCTGTCTAAACCCCTTATAAATCTTGTAGGTAATCTACGTCTCAAGATGATACCTAGAATAGTACTATGTGAAGAACATCCAAAAGCTATGATTAGAGTAAATTCATCAAAAATATTGAAATTATCAATTAGTAAAGATCTTCTACATATCGATATTGAACCAATATCAAAAAATTCAGAAGAAAGTGACTGTCTACTATACATACCTTATCGAGGTATCTACCATATGAATGATCTAGTAGAACCACTGAAAAGTGGTGATATATCATATGTAGAGATTGTATTAGAAACTAGAAGAACATTAAAAATGTATGAAATTCAAATATCTCAAAATATGATACAGATGGTCTCACATAGCTTAGATGATAGTTTCTTTAGAGGTTATGTAGTTAATAATAGTGATAAGATTGGATTAAGAATATTGAAGAAGTTAATACATTATTATCAATCTCTAACACTACCAATATACTGCTGTCTAATAAAAACTATACCACTTGAGAGATATCCAATAAATACATCAATATTAACAACATACATGTGTAAGAGACGTAAGAATATTGATCTATACTACTCATCTGGAAGATGTGTACTTATTAGGAAGGTTAGTGAATCTAGATATAACATATCTCTAATATTTTCAATATCTTACAGTACAGAGTTTTTAAATATGATTCTGGAAATATTTAAGAGATCTAGACTAATACTTGATTTAAAGCTTGGTAGAGTTGATAAAGTTGAAGGTATTAAGACTATACTTGATATATTCTCTAGAGCTGAATATTCTACAATACAGGAAAATTAATTACCTACTTACCTGCTCTATAGTTTGAATAATATTTCTAACATTTTCAACATTTTTCAACTTTACATAGTTGTACCTACCTCTTCTCTCAACTATCAATAATCCTCTCTCTGATAATCTATGAACTATCTTTGTAACTGTAGACTTAGGAAGATTTAATGTTCTATATATCTCCATCTGATAACATTCACCTCCACGACTAATTAGAAATTTCAAGACTTTCAATTCATCCAACGTTAATTGTGCAATAATCTTTCTCATAGTATTATCCTCTCTAACAATTATAGGTTCAGGAACTGTGTCTACTCTAGACTTCTCTTCTACCTTCCCTTCTACTCTTCTCTCAGATTGTTCAACTTCTATCTTCTCAAATCTTTCAACTGTACCTCTACGTTCTTCCACTCTTCTAGACTTGATAAGCTTCTTAACGTGAATTGAGAAGAGTGAGTATAATATTGCGAATGATGCTACGTAGAGTATTACTAGTATGAGATTAGAATCCATTACTACGCTGTGGTCACCTCACTTATTAATTTATCAACCTCATCAACAACTTTATCTGTTAATCCTATACTATATACTTCCTGTTCAAGTTCTGCATATCCTAAATCTAGCATGTCATTAGTAATTTTGAATCCTCTCTCAACAAGTAGATCTACAACTCTCCTAACTATGTCTATCTTCTTTCCTATACATGTTATCTTTATTAGAAGTTTACCAATATCATATCCATCTCTTGAAAAAATCTGCACTATAAGCCATGTATTTCCTGCTGTGCTAAATGTCTTTCTAACACTTCCAATTCTACCACTATCATAATCTACAAGCCATCCTCTCTTCAATATACTTTCCGCAATTTCTAAACTACTTCTAAAATCAGTCACGTAAGATACTACAAGTCTAACTATCTCAACTATCTCACGTACTCTACTAACAACCTTATCTAGAGAAGTATATACATACTCTACTGGACTTGGTGTTAAGTATACAGCTTTATCACTTGGTGAATAATCTACAGATAGTCTAAGTCTTGTAGATAGTGAAGATATTAGAGATATCTCTCCATGAGAAAATCCTACAAGTTTAATAAGTCTGAGAGTGTACATGTTAGATTTCAAGTCATGCATTACTCTAATCTCAACATTTCTATCCTGTGTTATTGGAATTCTTAAAGATAGTATTTCAAAATCTTCAGTCTTCTCTTCAACTTTCCACTCCACGAATATATAATCCCAGAGACGTAGTTAAATATCTAATCTTCAGGAACATTATTGAGTGATGAATAGAAGATCTAGAGGTAGAGATTTCAAGAGTAGGGATAGGATTGTGGAGTTGAATTATGTTATAAGGTTTAGACCTGAATATCTAGATAGAGTCTTATCAGGAAGTAAGAGAGTAACTGTTAGATTAGGCATTGTTAGACCTAGATTTGGAGAAGTATTAATAACATGTGGAAACTTAGTATATGGTGTTGGTGAAATTGAGAGTTTCGAAATCTACCGTATTGATCAACTACCTGAAAATATAGTTAGAGAAGAAGGTTTTAAATCAAAGAGTGAACTATTAAATGCATTAAGACAACTATACCCAGAAATAAAAGATACAAGTTTTGTAACAGTTATAAGATTTAAAGTTAAGAAGATTTTTAAAAATCCAAAACCTCTAAACATGGCAGTTCAACAATTTAAAGAAGGTAAACTCAGTATTGACTAGATGAACTTTAGAAAACTTACTAGATTGAAAGAATTATTTGAAAGTAAAGACATAGATGCAGTTGTGATAAGATCAGAGAAAAATTTAGAATATTTTCTAGAAGTTGAATTTGAAACTCCAACAGCGTTATTAGTCATTTATAGAGATCTAACATATAGACTATACATATCAAAGTTAGACTATGATAGAGTGTTAGATAGTGTGGAGAACCTAGATAGAGATAGTGTGTATAGATTATCTACAAATCCTGAAGATGTGAATGAGATAAATTATAGAGAAGTATATAAACATTCTCTAAGAGATTGTAAGAGAGTTGGTTTTGACAATTCTCTAGGAATATCTGAGAGATTGAAAAATTTAGATATAGAGATTGTAGATTTATATAATGATATTCTGAAGATTAGGAGTATTAAAGATGAGTATGAGATAGAGATTATTAAGAAAGCTATTAAGATTTCTGAAAAATGTCTTGAAAATGTTTTAAATATTGTTAAACCTGGTGTTAGGGAAGTTGAAATATCTTCACAACTATGCAAAATAGCTATTGAACATGATTCTTGGTTTGCATTTAAGCCTATAGTAGCTTCAGGTCCAAACTCAGCATATCCTCATCATGTTACAGGTCTTAGAAAGATAGAGAATCAGGATGTTGTTATTATAGATTTTGGTGTTAGATATAGATGTTATTGTAGTGATATAACTAGAACAATATTTGTAGGAAATCCACCTAAAGATTTTAGAGATACATATCTAGCAGTATTAGAAGCTCATAATGAGGGAGTTAGAAATGCTAAAGATGGTGTTAGAGCATCTGAAGTTGATAAAGCTGTTAGAAATGTATTGAGAGAGTATGGTTTAGATAAGTATTTCATACATTCAACAGGTCATGGCATTGGAATTGAATGTCATGAACCTCCAAGTATAAGTTCAATATCTGAAGATGTTTTGAAGAGTGGAAATATTATAACGATAGAGCCTGGAGTTTATATAAAGTCTAGGTATGGTATTAGAATAGAGGATGATTATCTAATTAGAGAAAATTCCTGTATTAGATTAACAAGAATTCCACAATTACTCATCTAGAATTTCAATAATAATCCTAACTTTCTTATTCTCAAGATCTCTTAAAATTTCATCAATAGTAATAACATCACTACTCTTCATCTTCTCAATCTTAGCTAGAAATTTCTCACGAGGTTTTAAATTTGAGAAATTTTGTATTTTCTCACTACATAGAATATATCCATCACCAGCATAGGGAATTATGTAGATATAACCTTCATATTCTCTCTTGTTCATGAAAGTCTATACTCGTATAAAATATTTAAATATTTAGATATGTATTATGGAAAATAGATGTAGAGACATAGAATTCCTACAAATATTGAAACTACTTCAGGAATTGCAGCACCTGTAGGCACTTTATATGCAAGATGTGTATACCACAATATTAATTACACATATTGAGAATAGTATCATCATAAGTATACTTCTCCTCTTAATTATGTAATACAGTACAAAACATGCAAGTGATATGAAAAATAGTACTGATATTACATAGTGATAAATTCCAAAACTTTCATTAATACACGCTACCAATGCTAGTAGTATTGATACATGCTTAAGTATCTTTGAACTTACACTATTAATATATTCATATTTTGATGCATAGGTAAACAATATGAATGAGTATATTGTTAATCCTATATTTAATACTAATGATGAATATATTGAATATTCTGGATTACCTAAATCACTTATGGCATTACTATAAATTGACCACCATCTATGTGATATTATGTACGATATTAATATTATTAGTATTGGCAAAAAGCAAATAACTACCTTACTAACTCTACTCATAGAAGATTCTAAGTTGTGGCTAATTAAAATGATGAAGGCACTCAGGTCTGATAAATGATTGAAACACCGGTCACTGATTCAGTTCCCGTCCCCCATTCTTCATTTCTCTGCATCACTAGGGTTCATCATCATACTAGTAGTTCTTTTTCATGTATTAGTCTGAATATTTCTTCAACATTTTCAATCTCGACTTTTCTAGATAGTACTGCTATTAATGATCCAGCCAGCAGTATTATGTCTCTTCTTGTTATCCATCCCATATTTCCAACTCTGACTATCCTACCTTTCAATTCATCCATACCATCTGCAATATCGATACCATACTTATTGTATAGTTCTAATTTTAATTCACTAACCTTAAAATTTTCTGGAGGTTTAAATGAGAGTACTGTTATAGATCTCTTATATTCATCCTCTACAAATGTTTTCATACCGATCTTCTCAAGAATCTTAACAATGAGCTCTGCTCTACTATAATGCCACCTTATCCATCTATCAAGACCAACATTATCACATATGTAGTGTAGTGCTTCTCTTAATGCATTTAGAACATTTACTGCAGGTGTGAATGGTGTTTCATTTCTCTCTAAAAATTTTTTACATATCTTTAAATCGAAATATGTACTTAGACATGTATTATTTCTCAATTTTCTCTCAGCTTCAACAGTCCTATAAGTTATAAATGATATTCCGGGTGGTGCTCCAAGACATTTTTGAGAACTTGAAAATGCTACATCAATACTCCATCCACTGCAGGTAAAGTAGTCACCTCCAAGTCCTGATACATTGTCAACAATTATTATTGCACCATACTCATGTGCAAGTTTTGCAAGTGATTTTAAATCTCTAAATCTTGTTCCTGGATTTGTTTCATTGTATACAACTGTCACAACATCTAATTCTCTAATCTTATTATATTCTAAAAATTCTCTAATTCTATCTACATTTGGAACTTCACCATAATCTACCTTGAATATGTATACATTTTCTGTAATTCTCTTAACCTGTTCTGCAAATCTTCTTCCAAATGTTCCATATATGATACAGAGAACTTTATCATTTCTAGATATGAAATTCATTATCGATGCTTCAACAGCTCCTGTACCACTTGCTGTGAATATATATACATCACCTTCTGTATCAAAAATCTCCTTTAAATATGTTACAACATCTTTGAAAATCCTTCTAAAAATGTCTGATCTATGTCCTACATGTCTTAAAAGTGCTTTACGTACACTAGGTATGAGATTAGAAGGTCCTGGAACTAGCAGTAGAGGATCTTCATGCTCTACTATATGCACTCTAGAGCTTGTGTATAATAATTTTAAAGTATTATTACATACTAAGCCTGTAGAGATGTGACTCTTAGACAATTAGAAATATCAACATCACAGGGACGTATAGATGTTGAATTTAGTAAGCTTACAGTACTTACAGGTAGTCCTAATGTAGGTAAGTCAAGTCTATTAAAGATAATTAATAAGATTTTTGAAAATATTGATAAGATATATCAAAAGGTTAAAATTACTAAAAAATCAATTATTAAGATAAGTATAGAAATACCACAAGATAAGCTTAAGATTATTAAGAGAAGATTTTCTAAGATTTGGGAAGTTGATCTATCTGACTGGGATGGTACTGTCCAAATTATATATAACATTGATAAAGATACTTATGAAACAATATTTAAGATACCTATAGTTGATGAACCAATATTCCAAGTGTCGTATAGAGATGGTGAGAAGATTATCATTAAGAAACCTATAGAAGTTGAAATTAAGGATAAGTCTGTAAGTATTTTAGATATTATTAAAAGTATTAGAGATATGCCTCAAACACATCTATTTTCTACATATGAAGAAGAGCTTGAAATTATTCTAGGACTTATTGAGAGTATTGTAACATCTTTAAAAAGTGTTAAGATATATAGAATTGGGCCTTATATAGACTATTCATCTTGTATAGATATGAGAGATGTATGGTCTACATATAGTGATGATTATGTTGGAATTCATGGTGAGAATACTCTAGTAGCACTGTCTAGAGCGTTTGCAGATGGTAGATTATGGCCAAATCTTGCAAAACTTCTATCATATTTAGAGAAGATCGGAATTTCGAGAGTTAGATGTGGTATTGTTAATGGTAAACTATCAATAACTTATATAAGTGATGAAGGTCTTGTAACATGTCCTGAATTGTCATGTAGTATTAGATCATTAATAACGTACTATACACAGCTAATGCTTGCACAGAAGAATTCTATATTAATGATTGACAATTTTGACTATTGTTTAAATGAAGATACATGTAGAGTATTAATACCAATGTTTAAAGATTGTCTATCTAGAAATGTACAGATAATACTTGAAGTACATAGTAGGGACATAGTATCAATATTAACTAGAGATGCAGGATTTAGAGAAATTAAGATTGATAGTAGAGTACCAACATATATAAAATTTGCATAGTTTAGAAATGTATTACAAATGGTTAGAGCTGTAGGTATTGACCCAGGAACATACAGTATGGATATCTACGGTTTTGATGATAAGACAGGGGAGACAATTATAGATACATCAATTTTGAGAGAAGAAATAACTAAAAATCCTGAGCTAGTATTGAGAGAGTTGGAGAAGTTGAAAGATGTGGACATCGTAGTTGGCCCATCAGGATATGGTGTACCACTTAGAGAATCTAAAGATATTACAGATATAGATATAGCATATGCAACATTTATAACTGAGAAAGATTATGAAAGAAGACTTAGAATTGTTGGACTTAGAAAACTTATGAAAATTCTTAAGAATAGTAATTTAAAAGTATACTACTGTCCTGGAGTTATACATCTTAAGACAGTTCCAAAATATAGAAAATTGAATAAGATTGATATGGGTACTGCAGATAAGATATTTAGTGTCGTAGCTGCAATGAGAGATGAATATGAGAGAGGTGTTAAACCTAGAGACATATCTATAATTGTTGTTGAGATAGGATTTGCATATAATGCGGTTATCGCTGTGCAAAATGGTGAGATAGTTGATGGAATTGGTGGTACATATTCAACAATTAGTTACCTAGGTATGGGTGCTATGGATTCTGAAGTTGCATATGCCATAGCTAATGTTGTTGATGATTTTTCAAAAATATTACTATTTAAGGGAGGTGTTGCATATCTAGTATTTGAAGATCCATTTAAACATACTGTTGAAGAATTTATAGAGAGAGTTAAGGTTAGTGAGAATGGTAAGATAGCATATGAAGCATTTATTGAAGGTATTTTAAAAGATATTGCTAGAATTTTAGTATCTGTAGATAAGGTTGATAGAATATATCTAAGTGGTAGATTTATTAGAGTTGAAGAGTTTAGAAAAGATTTAGAGTATAGAATTAGAAAGATGTTAAATAAGTTTAATATTAGATGTGAAATATGTACTATAAGTAGAAGAGCTAAAAATGCTAAAGAAGCTGCTGAAGGTGCTGCAATTATTGGTAATGGTCTTGCAGGTGGTAAATATAGTGAACTTATAGAAACTTTAAAGTTAAATGAGAGTTCAGGAACAATATTCGACTACCTAATTATTGATAGTGATATCAAGTCTAGAATATTGGAAAAGTTTGCTAAAGTTCCAATATGATTATTTACCTGCAATAACTTTTAGATGATAGTATATCTCTTTTGCAAATCTTGCAGGTGTGAAGTAGTAGCTTGTTCTTATAGCTCTTCTCCTCATCTTAATAAGCTCATCCTCACTCATCTGTAATACATGTAGTATATATTCAAGCATTTGTCTATCATTCTCATATGTAAATCCATCTTTACCATGTGTTACCAATTCTGCAAGTCCACTATCTCTAGGTATTATAGGTATAACACCTTGACTCATTGCTTCTACTGGTGCCATTCCAAAATGTTCACCAATTCTCAGATGAACATAAACTCTAGCCTGCCTATAGTACTGTAACATCTCTTCATCTTTCAAAGATTTTGATATTAATAATACATCTGGTGTTTCTTCAGCAAGTTTCATAAGTTCCTTATAGTAGTCAGTATATCTGATATCTGGTATTCCTATAATGATCAACTGTGCATCAGGTACTTTAGGCTTTACATGTTCTCTAAACATCCTGATAAGTGTATCAAGTCTTTTATGTGGTACAAATCTTCCAACACTTATTATAGTCTTACCACGTTTTTCAGAGATGTCTGGCTCATTTTCAAAATATACCCAACTAACAGCTGGATATATGACATCAGCATCAACTTCATAATGTCTATATAGTGCATCTAGAGTATAGTGAGAATTTACAAATCTAGTATCTGTATACTTGTAATATGCATTATACACATTTGGAAATCTATAAAGTTCAAAGAATTTCAACAAGTTAACCTCAGTCAACTCTTCCTCAAATGGGTAATGTATGTATATTGCAGTTTTAAATCCAGGTCTAACAGTTTTTAGAAGTAGACTATGTACAGGTTCCTGAATCATTATCAATGCAATATCTGGAACTTCATCATGCAGAATCTCGTCATAAGTTATCAATAGATCTATAATCTTACTAGTTACAGGACACTTACTGTAAAGTTCCATCCTCTTAAAATAGTAGAACTTTATCTTCTTATGCTCAGGAAATAGCTCTGTATTTCTATCACGTGTTGCAACAATAATCTCACACTCAGGACAATACTCAACCAACTCATACAGTAGTATTCGTGTAAGATTTTCACTACCACCAACTAAGTCTAAATGTGGATGTATGAGAAGTACCTTCATCAACTTTAGAAATATCTTGAAACTAATTTAAAGGTTAGAGTAGGTATTAAATATTGCTGAGATACGATGAAGATATATTGTAGAGCTGTCAGTGAGATACTTGCAGCAGCATTACTAGCATTAATAGCTGCAATTTTAGGCTTTATAATATTCTACTACGCAATAAATATATACTCAACAACACTTACATATGTATCAAAAGGACATTGTACATACAATATTATTGATGTTGAAATTAATGAATCATTAACACTTGTAAATATTACACCTATAGTGTATGTTTTTAGTAAAGTTCCATGTAGATTTGTTAATGAATATCTACTTATAAACTACTCAGTTGTTAAAGATATGATCACGATATCAACAATAGTTAAGCCTGGACAAGTTTCAAATTTAACAACACTATCATTATCAAATCGTGTATATAATAATGCTATTAGAGTTGATGTTTGTGTTGTATCTTCTGATGGTAATGTTAAGTGTTTTAATGTTAAACGTTAAATTGTAAGTCCAAGATCTCTCAATTTTCTATGAGCTATATCTAGAAGTGTGCATAAATTCTCTAAATAATCTCTATTAAATTCAACGTTATATCTCTCAACTTCTAGCTTGAGATCAGTACCTGTGACTGCTATTGGATCTAATCCAAGACCTGCTATTAATGTTAATAGGTCAAGTATTTGTGATGATTTTTCTCTACCAACATCTTCTTCTATAAGTTTGTAAACTATGTACATCTTTAATGCATATTCATCAACTCTTAATTCGTTTGATATCGATTTTATTGGTCTTATCTTTAGGTCTCTTAGAAAATCTTTGAATGTTGTATATCTTGTTCTAACTCTAGAATCTATAAATTCTACTGCTAGTTCTACATATTTTGGATATATTCTTAATATATCTTCAATATTTTCTGATAATTCAACTGCAGATTTATAGGCTATTGATGCAAGCTCTACCATTATGTCTGGTGCATATCCTGATCTTGCAAGTTCTCTAAAGTCATCTCCAGCTTCTTCATATAGTGTTGCATTATTTTCTATCATTGCTCTACATATCTTACTCATTGCTCTACAAGACCTCTCCTTCAATTCTACAATTCTTCTATGTTCTTCTGGAATTCCAATCTTGCTTCTTCTAACTTCATCACTACATAGTGTGTAGTATTTTTCTGCTTCTTCAATCATTCCATGTGTGAAGTAGTAGTTTCCTAATACTTCAAGTGCATCAGCCATGCTTAATATGTAGTTTACATATGCTTCAGGTATTGATGTTGAACATTTTCTAAATAATGCACTAGATTCAGCATATAGTTTTGAAGCTTTCTTAATAACATTCTCTTCTTCATCATGTTTCTCCTCATCATGAAGTTTCTCTGCAACATTTTTCAACTCTTCAGCTTCTGCAATTTTTGAAAATGCTTCAACGAATATTGCTCTATCTAGAATACCTACATCTCTATATAGTTTTGATGCTCTTCTAAATCTCTCAGCTGCTTGAGAATAGTTACCATATGCGTAGAGTAGAGTACCTATCTGCTCATTTATCTGTGCTTGTAATGATTTTGACTCATTTTCAATATCTTCCTTTAATACATGTTCATTAATTATATCTGAAAGTTCTAGTATGTTTAAATCTATAAACATTTGTAGAAGTCTAGATATTTCAGGTAGTGATAATCTACTCAACACTTCTGGAAATATTTCTCGAATTATATTTACATAGTCTTTTAATATGTTTTGAAAATCTTCATCTGAGATATCTATACTACAATTATCGTCAATACATCTTGAATATTCTAAAATACATGTATCTTCTAGATCTCTTCTAGATACTACACCTCTAGCCTTATATATTAGTATTGTTGATAGTGTTTTTGTTAATTTAGTAAGATTCCAACCACATTTTTCAGCAATTACCTCACTCTTCATTATCTCTTAACTACACTTTCTCTCCACGTCCAAGTCTTTTATATATCTCTCTAATTCTAGCAATCTCTTCCTGTATTAGACCTATGTGGAATTTTAATTCAGGAATTTCATACTTATCAGCAACTTCAAGACCATACTTAACAAGCTCTTCTGCAAGCTTCAATTCCTTATCTCTGACAAGACTCCAAAGTGAGTAAACTATACATTCAACAAGCTTCTCCTTAAATTCAAGAGCCTTCTCACGATTACCTGACTGTAATGCATGTTGATAAAGCCTCTCCCATCTACTACACCTAGCCATATCAACACAGGTCAAGAACCACCACTTTTAAACTTCTCCTTCATCATTTTAATCCTCCTCTCCTCAATAATACGCTTAATCTTCCTAACAAGAGGAATAAAACATCTATCAAGACCATACTTCCTAGCCTCACCAATAACACTCTTCAACTCCTGATAAACAACCTTAGGATCTTCACTAGAAGCCCTCCTCTCAATATCCCTCAACCTCACAACAATCTCCCTAGCCTTACTCTCAACCTCCTCACTAGAAATAGAAACACTACCAGACTCAGACATCAAACAAACAAAAAACAAACACATTAAAAACATTGCCTCATAAACAAGAGTTAGAATATTTCAATCAGGATATTATGCACATTTTAATAAAGCCTTTACCTACAGTCTCCTTCCCCCCTACAGCCATGATAGGCTCTGCTCTTATGAGATCTTCTAGCCTTTTCAATGAAGATTCACTACAATCATTTTCATCATTTTTAGCTATCATACTTAAATCTTTGAAGAGTATAGCTCCTACAAATATAGTTCCAGTAGGTACATACTCCTCTCTCCATAAAGCTCCTGACTTTGCAGTCTTAGTAGTATACTCTAGCGAAACTCTTGTCTGAATAATTAGAATTTTATTCACCAAACTTCTAAAAATATCATCTTTAACTATTAATATCCTCTCAAAAACCTCACTAGATGGATATGGCATATTCTTAACTACTTCTACAACTTCGCTAGGAATATCGATATCAATGTAAGATTTAGATATATCAATTCTAAAATCTTCCACGAATAAAGATTCTAGGTCTCTCAAATACTTACTACTCTCCTTTAATGGTATTGCATGACACTTTGAATCTTCATGTAGAAGTTTATTAGATTCTTCAAATAGTTTCTTAATAAAGTTGTAGAAAACCTTTACTCTACTACTCTCTGATAAACTTAGAATTTTTTGAATTCTCCATAGCAAGTATGGACATGTTACATAGATAACTAGCCTATCCTCATAATGTGTGGGAATAGCTAGCATAAATGCGTCAGTAAATATAACAAAGCTTTCACGTGCACTATCTACATCATCTCCTAAACACTTTTCTAACCCCCTACTAACTTTATGCACTAATGACTTAAATGTACCTTTTAATGAAGATGAAAATATCATTGGAATACCGAGAGAATCTCTTTGAACTACAAGATCAACCTTCATACTACGACCAAAACCAGCATGTATAGGAGTGATAGCACAATAGGCAGATATAACCACACCCTTAAACATGACATAATACCCATATGTACAATATATACGAATTACCCCAATCTCATGACTACAATACACTATAGAGAGAAATTAGAATACAAAAGCAAACTCTAACGCAACATTATCAGCATATCACCCTCTCTACAAACATTCTCTCTACAATTAAACTCCCTCAGAACATTAACAATCTCATTCACATCAAGTTGAGTAATGTCGCGAACATCAATGGGCAGTCCTATAACGGCAAGTTTTCTATTAATGATTGTTCTAAATAAGTTCATGGCGTAACTAGATTTATGAAGCGTCATAAGCAGAGATTGGGGTGATGTTATGTAAATGAGTTTTGTTGAGGTAAGTATATCATACTCGTCGCTTAACACTATGAACTCCTTCTTGGATGGTTCAAATACGTTTGCTCCAAATAATATAAGGTTTATTTCAAATTTACTTACTAGGCTACATATTAATCTCTTTATAATCGCATTTGTGCTTCCATTTTCATATTTTAGTATGTTATTTAGCATGTTATCAATATCGCTTAAATTATAAAATCCAAGTCCTTTATATGCAACACATGGAATCAACGATATACAGTCATTATTCCATTCCATGTATATAAACGGTATGTCCAGACTATTCTTAAGCACACAGATTTCCTTGTAATCTTCTTCACAAGCCTCTTTACAAATCATTCTGTAATTCTCACAATTTACTCTAGCTAATGCCTCTTTTTTAAATAAGTCCAATGAACTACTGTCTCTGAAACATAGGTATAGCATGGTTTCACTTATTACCTACTACAGGATTCCACTATTACAATTTTATCAGCAACGTTCCTATATTTTCTACGTAATTCATGCCTAGCCTTAATGGCATTTCTTGCGGGTAACAACACTATTATCTTCCCTAAGGTATTACAGTTGCATAGTCCACAAAGAATATTACATCTAGTTAATAAGATTTGTAACTTGTCTGTTAGTTTAGATACATCTAGTGCATTTGCATTGCATTTGCACTCAATGCAAAGACAAACTTTACGCGATCCATAACATGCTTTTATAAATAAATCAAACGTACTTTGCTGAGGACTACTTTGACAGTAACATATGCTAGATCCACCTTGACTAATATCATCTCTACATACGCATATGGCTAAAGGATTAATAACATCTTTTACAATACTTCTTAGAATCGATACTATCTTACTTACCAGATCATTGCAATTATTGATTCTGCACTCTCTATCATAAACATAATTCAGGTTATCTTGACATTGACATAGATCAGCAGTCACTCTTAATCCCTTAACCTGCACTCTATTTACTTGCATACTAGGTCGCCATAACATCCTGGTAAGCTCTTAATTCTCTCTCGAATAATTCTAATGTTCGTTTAGTAAGATGGTCTCTTGACACTTTATTCGCCACTATATCATTACCTTTAGGCTTTAAGTAATAGACATTGCACATATTCTTTATAGCCCATCCAATTATCATGCCATTATGTGTTTCAACTATGACTTGGACATAATCTATACTGTATAGCGTATCCATCAACCTTACAAGCCAATCTACATGTATGTTAAAATCGGGATTCTCTATCATTAACAAACTTGAAGGTAATTCGATACCTAAATCTTTGAAGACCTTTATGTACATTTTTGCTAAATGTGCAGCTAGCAATATTCTCATTACATTAAGAATACCTTCACTAAGTTGATTTAGTCTTAATATTGATTTGCCGGATGTGATATATATAAGATCTTCCTTAATTACTATATCGTCTATATAGAAGTCGTCGCCATATACGTAATTAAGGTCATCTAGTAGATCCTGAATTAAGCTGCTTTTAAGTCCAAACGCTATTAACTTCTTCACATTATCACTTACTTCTCTTATCAAACTACTCTTATCTTTAACTGTAATCACACGTACGATACTTTTCTTCACTAAAGTATCAATGGTAGTATCAGTGGTTAATATCTCGCTTTTGACTTCGTCAAGTGTGTTCACGTATCTTTCTACAATTTTATACACGCAATTTAACTTATCCAACCCTCCTATCTTTCTATCAGAGAGTTCTTGTATGATTTCTAGAAAGCCATCCCTTCTTAGTACGTCTTTTGACATTAGGGGTAGGAAAGAATCATTATATGGTGGTATAGGAGCATATATATTATCTCTTTCGCAGATCAGATTTCCATTCTGGTTAATCTTAAACCCACTAGCTTCTACTACAACTTCTACGTCTTCTATTCTAAACCATCTTCTAGTTGGTATTTTTATGGTACCAATATTGCTCTGTATAGTCTTGATTTGTGATCCTATTTCGACGAATATACTCATACCATCGTTATGGTATGGTAATCTGACTTTTCCTCCTATTTTCACAGTTGAACTTGCATCGTTTGTATAGCAGTGTATGTATTCGATTGATTTTAAGTACATAACACTTTGTTCCTCAATTTCTACACCATAAATGTATCTCAACAGAGTAAGAATTGCGTACAGTATTGATGATTTTCCAGATGAATTTGGACCGTATAACACTGTAACCTTACTAGCTAAATTTAGCTCATTTTCCGCTTCATTGCGTACTTCCAACTTTCCTATTCTTCTATAACCCTCAACTTGTATAGATTCTATTAACATGTATGCTCACTATATCAAACTTTTTAGGTAGCAGTATATAAATGATGCTAAGTTATACAACTGTTAGTTGTCCATATCCTAGCATTGTTTTTGCTCCTATGCCCTCTCTTAATGTTTCTGATATAAATCTGAGGAGCTCCCCTTTGAGTCTATTTATATCTACCGTACCAATTTTGTCTTCTATTCTCTTATTTATACCTACTATTATTCTGAATCTAACTCCAGTATTTATAGCAGGGTATATCACTGGTACTGGTTGTGCATATGTTTCCTGAATTTTACCTTCAATCTCGCTGTATATCGGTGTTGTTACTTCAGGTATTAGTAGTGTACTTCTACAACCTATTGGGTAGGAGTCTAAAAACATTATACAAGATACACCATCCTTTGGACTTCCAAGGATCTTGTCAACATCTTGTTCTGCAATTCTAATACCTCTCAACTCTAGATATGCTCTAAATGCACCTTTGAGAGAACTTCCAGGTATGTATGGCAGATTTAGATATGGATCCCACATAAGACCAACCTCGAATATTGGTTTACTAAACGTCTCTTCACTAATGCCAATTAGGAGTTTTGTTTTAGTCTCTGCAACCGTATCTATTACCTCGTATCCTAATGCTTTAAGAGCTTCCTTAGCCTTATCCATGAGTAGTCTAGCTCTATCAAATAGTTCTTTAAGGTTCTCATATTTGTAGAACAACGTACAAATGTCTTGAAGTAGAGTTCTCTTAAAGAGATCGAGATCATTAAACTTTCTGCCTCTATAGATTATCTGAATCTTTTTGCCACCTTTAGCCCTCTCTATCATGTATGTAAGTGCTACATATTTCATATACGTCGTAAAGTTATACTCACTCGGATTCGGCTCTACCTTTGCTATGATATCTCTCCAGCTCATGGAAATATCACCTTGAAATTGTATCCTAGTTTTCTAAGGTACGTTTCTAAATATGCTAAAACTCTCATACTTGTACTAATTATCTCATCTCTATTAATATTTATCGTACGACTACCAGCACCTGTCCATACTATCTGTGTAGGCCAGTCTAGGGATAGGAATATTGTGAAATATGCTCTATCTCTGTGAACTGCTAGATGTATAGGTGATGCTCTTCTCTCAATATCCTGTACATTATATCCAGTCCCTTTCTGGTTTCGAGGTAGTCCTAGAAACCATGATAGTTTATTAGAAGATATGTAGCACTGCCAATGTCCGTAAGGCGTATTTGCTCCTCCATAGAGATTTTTAATCCTTCCAGGTCTGTAGAAAAAGTCTTGTAATTCTCTTAAAACATGGCTTATAACCTTTCCACTCCACCTAACTTCGTATATTGCAAATATCGGCATCCTGTTATTACGCACTATTGAGAGACTAGGATGTGTATTAGGTACTTCAATTTCTTTTTTAATATCAACTTTTATTCCTGAGATATCTACAAAGTTGTCAGATATTAAATCACATGGAGGAAGATCAGATGGATAGTTCACTTTAGGCAGATCTTTTATACACTTACTTGATAAAACGTACTCATCTGCTATCTTCATGGTACTTCGTATGATATGTTGTAGATTATCCAGGTTTATCGTTCCAGCTTTAACCCAATCTCTAGGTAGATCTAGTGAGTGGACTACTCTTACAGTGAAGGTTCCTACACCTCTACGACCCATCTTTCCAATACCGTTAAGCGTTAATGCTGTTAGTAGAGATCCTATTGCTAAGATTTGCTCATCATGACTTAACCTTACTCCCGGCCTTAGCGATAATTCTACCTCCAATGTCTCTCCAGTGATGTAGTTTACTCTGCGTCCACCAACTGTTAACAATCTTACCCTCTGTAGATTACAGTGTGGATCTCCATATGAAGGACAGCTAGATATAGGTCTATATGGATACTTTTTAATAGTCGCCTTTAGAACTATCTTAGATGCTTGGTTAGTACCTCCAAGAATATTTGAGGTTAAGCAATTAATTGTATTTAAGACCTTTCTATTAAGTTCGGCAAGTCTCTTATGACTTAACCTATATCCTAGGTATCCAGCTCTATACAATGCACCAAGTATGTATGCTCTAAGCCACCATCTCCATAATCCTTTGAGTGATTGTGTTCTAAATAGGTCCCATTCGTGTGATTGTGTATCAAAGCTTCCTAAGAATATTGGTGTGTCAGATTCTAACTCTAGTCTGAGTATTGTGCTCATACCTTATCACTATTCTTCAAGTTTTGCCTCAGCGAAAAATTTTAACCATTTAACAATTTCATACGATAATCTATAAACAACCTTATTAAACCCATACTCCTCTATAAGCTTCTCAATACTGATATCAAACTTCTTATTCATAACTTTAGATAATATTGATAAGAATGATGCACCATAGAGTCCGTATGATGCATCCTCTCGAGACATATTTTTTATCTTATCTGCCAATTCTGACGCTACGGCAATAGGTTGCGAAAACGTATCTAAATTTTTGAAGAATACTTCATAAAGTTCTCTAAGCTTTCTTTCACTAGCCTTACCACCAATATATGCTAGAAAATATGGAAGACCTTGATACACTAGAACTTCATAGAGTTGTCTTGAACGAGTTCTAACTCCACGAACAATATCTTCATACTGTTGAGATTTCTCTACTAGCGCAGCTATACAACTTATGCAGTATGCTGAGTATCTTACGACATCTTTAGTATGGAGACTCATATTCTCACGACCTGTACTATTCCTTTACCAATAGTTTCATGTCCTCCAAGTATTAAGTAATCCCTAGGATCAACATAGTTATTCCACAATTCATCTATATTTTTAGCGTATTTCATAATAATCTCACATACTTTCTTACTATCCTCATTTTTAAATTCTCCTTCCCTACATTTCTCGAGGATTCTTGGAAATGAGAGGAGTAGTGCAGATACGAGAATTGTATTAGATGGAAGATATTCTTCAGACCATAATGCACCACGCTTAACAGTTTTAGTCTCATAATCTATGCGAACCCTAGTGATAACTTGCATACTTCTCATACATACATCATATATATCTTCATCGGATATTACAAATATCTTATCTAATTCGGAATCGTCTAAAATTTCTTCTGGAACAATCTTTCTAAAGAGAAGTTTAAGTTGATTATCTATTTGAACGTTAAATGGAATTTCGTTAAGTATAACCTTCCTGTTACCCTCAAGGTCAACTATACACTTATCAGATGTTGCAAATGCATAGCCCTCTCTTATATTCTTAACTTTATCAATAATCTTCGTGAGTGCTTCTAAAATTTCGTTTAGTACTGTGCTATGCTTTTTACAACACTTAGAAATTATTCTAATATAGTTCTCGAGATGATGTAGAAGATGTGGAGATGTGACATAGGCGTATACTCCTCTTAAGGATCTTGCCGGTATGAGTAAAAGTCGAGCGTCAAGTATTGATATAGAGGATGCAGACTCTATAATCTTGCCTGTATCACTCTCATCTGGGCCAAATAATGCTTTAATTATAATGGACTCATCTTTCTTAGACTTAAAAATACGCTCCTTTTGTGCTCTTATTGTGCCTTTTAGACTACTTCCCCATATTACTGGTATTCCAAATTCATCTCTCTGTACTGGTAGATCGACAGCTTCACCATACGTCCTACCAATACCAACGTGAACAGGTGTCACGGCTTTGAGAAATATCAACTTACCCATGTCGTAAAATGCTAGGTTATTGCTAGGTAGACTCACACATATCTGTTCGTTAGATTACTTTAAAATACTACTTTACATACACATTGTCTAAAATCTCACAGATTGATTATTTTGTATAATGCGTTTCTAATGTCGTTAGGCAATCTCTTTAGTGGTAGTATAATGACTGTATTGTACCCAATCTTATTACATTCTACACCATCGCAATATGCTCCACTATCAATACCTTTATAACAAAGTTCCTGTAGATATTGCGTAGATATTTTTCGTCCATTTAGAATCATTAAAGTTCCTGGAGGTATAGAATATTTTAGTGGTCTTCTACATTTACAGACTTCATTGAAGCCCAAACTAGTTACGCTTAAAACCTCTTTACCAAACTTTCCAATACATGCGATTAGAATATTACGATCTTTAAATAGTAATTTACTTAGATCTTCTATCGATATATAGTAATTGTTAGTATGTATGTCTAAGATAATTGGGGTAATGTTAATAGCGAGATAATAATCATCCTCCTCAATATACTTAGAGCATAGGTCTAGAAATCTTGAACTTTCAGTAATTTCTAGTAAAGCTATTCTAGATTCTCCTCCAAGTCTAACTATCCTTCTCTCCTCAATAGTCTTCTTAAATCTTTCAAGAATCTCACTATCTCTATCAGCAGAGCCACATGTTATATCTACACAAATGCTTAAGTCTACACATTTCATAGAGGCATCATAATCTACATACTCTTCAAGATAGAGCAATCCTCTATCTTCATCAGGAACCTTAACATCTCTATTAAGTCCTATTCCTAAAAATCGAATTATTTTCATACCACATTTACTATAATCAATAGGATATTTATTTTCTAGATATTCAAATTTTGGAGATATATTTGCAATACAGTTTGCAATATACCTAAATACATTACAACTATGATCTAATCTTCCTAAATTTATAACTATATTATCAATCGTAATGTAAACTTCTTCACCAACTGTAAAATACGGTCCTCTTATATATAGATCTTCAATACCGATACTTTTCTTAAGCTCAACATAGTTATCTCCTAAAGTGCCTCCTTTCTGTATATACTTGCCACGTATTAGTAATGTTAATACTCCTAGGATGGTGCTTGGCAGAGGAGTAGATGATACTCTTCCTAATGCTGCTGGTCCTCTTGCGGTTGGTGAGAATTCTCCATAAGATCCAAAGTGTAGAGGTTCTACAGTTTTGAAGAGTATTGAGGGCATACGTACTATATTGCTTTAGGACAGTTATTAAGACTAACCTCTATCTTGGTAGATTTCTCAGAAATCTCAAGCCTCTCATAATGTGTGTAAGTAAGGTCTCTCTACTACACTCATCTATAATTCTAGTAGAAGCTCTTAGGGCATCTAATACATCGTTCATATGAACTTCAGTACTTACCTTAATATTTCTCTCTAGAAGTCTGGAGATGGCTTTATTAATTATTTCATGCATATTTTTATCATAATACAATGTTTCTACAGTATCCCTATACATATTCTCATAGTCTATAGCTAGACCATGACTAATAATGTCGTTTAGAGTATATTTCCACAATTTATGTAGTAATTCTACAAATACACCAATACTACATCCAGACCTGAGTGGTATTTTTGCTTCCTCTACCACCTCTCCTATAGAAGTTCTACCGTAAGATATTGTTAATGTATCTTTACTAAACTTCTCAGAACATAAGTCCCACTTTGTATCTTTTGAATCTTCTAACAACTTCGTAGCAATATCAATCTCAGTTTGCATAGGATCCATTACATGAGCAATTCTAACACCATAACTACGACCATATGCTACAAGTGCAGGAACTACTAAACCACCACTATCATATCTATGGAAGTAGCCTGTATCTACAGCCCAATAGTTCTTACGTGTTTCTACAACTATCATCAATGCAGTCTCGACAGGTGTAAGAGCTACAATATCATCACCACCAGCATAGACAACAGTACCACGGCGTTCTGCTACGATCATAGCATCTTTAACAGCTGTAACCATCATAGCAGCAGATAGACTAGCATGATAGACAGGAGAGATAATAATGCTAGTATCTAATGCATCAGCTATTTCAGCCATGAAATCCAGGATATTTGAATACTTACTTGCTATCTTCTGCTTGACGTATTTATACACTATATCTTTAATACGTTCAGCGTATTCACATGCTTTTAGAGGTAGCTTACCTATAAGTAAGTCACCCATCGAGTCACCATCACCTTTAACAATAGCATAGTACATTCTCAATTGAGGTCTCTTCTCAATAAATATCCCATAATCAGCATCAATTAAGCCTTTAGACCTAACTTCTTCGAAAATATTCCTAATCTTACTATTCAACTGTCTCCTTAACTCGTTCGTAGACATGTTGAATATATTACCGAGATCGTATGAGAATGTACCATCGACTAATCTGCATAAAAGCCAGTCAAGACGGTCAAATATTTCCTCATACCCCTCCTTCTCTTTTTTACATCTATCTTCTAATGCTGGACGAAGTATGTAATCTATTATAAGTCTATTTGAGAGAACTTCAGTACTCTCAGTTTTTAAATGTGATGTATCTATCATGAATTTATTTGTTCTCTCTATTAAAAATCTTAATGCTCTCTTTACGAGACATATAGGACATACATATTCTCCACATTTAAAGTATATCATTATTTTCTCAATTTTCTCAATATCTCTATCACTAACATCTTCTGTAGATTCACTTAAAATTTCCTTAATCTTCTCCCTACACTCGGACAAATCTCTAGGAAGGTGTAGTATACTTGGCCTTATACCACAGGTAGTACAGTATCTCCATGTTTCTTCTTTCTCTTCTATACATTGTCTATACTTGTCTTCCGTTATTTTCGAGAGTCTCTCTGATAGAGGTATATTGTAGGGTCCTCTAGACTTTAATTTAAGTATTTCTTGTGAAAGTATATTTGAAAAAAGTATGTGATAAAACATTTTTCTTATGACTTCTAATTTATCTATCTTCAATTCATCTAACAATTCTTTATACTTCTTGAATATCTCTTCAATTTTATGAATTTTCTCTTCGTCTATGTATTTTTTGATGTCGTTGATATAATTGTTATAGACCTCTTCTATATCTATGATAACTATTCTTGGATGTTGTGGATATGAGTATTTAATTATGTTCTCATGCTTTTCAAATATTATACCTATAAACCTTTCTAATACATCTTTAGAATTTTTAAGTTCTTTTCCACAGTCGACTAGTCTTTCCCAACCTTCTCTATACTTCTGTATGAGATATTCTTTCAATTTTTCAGAATTTCTAATCTTATCTATCAATTCTATATTTAGAGTAACTTTATCGAATTTTGGAATTAATAGGCTTAATGTTGCTGGTATTACAGGATGTGGTGCCTTAGTAAACCAGCTACCCCATACACTCCTTATAGTCTCTATAATGTCTGTTACTTTTTTATCTGTCTTTACATGTTGTTCAATTAGCTTTAATAACCACTGTTTGTACATTAGGTTGTGCCTTGCTGTAGGTAGTATGAGAATGTCTGGACCGAGATATAGTACTAGTTCTTCAACTGTAGACCATGCCAGGTATGATATTAACCAACTACCTGCCCAATAGTCTGCTGTTTTTCTTGCAGCATTTACAAATTGTTGTATTCCTGGAATATCTATATATATCAAGTATCCTCTAGGTGTTTCACTATCTTCAAAGTATCTGTGTATAAATAGGTTTGATATTGTAGCTGTAGCATAGACATGGTCAAATACTGTGTGTGTTGGAAATCTTGTATCAGCTGGACAGGAGAAAGGCCAACATTTTGCCCATACATACTCCAGAATTGCATATAGGGTGTGATATCTCAATTTTGCATCATCTACGCTCTGTATTATTTCTCTAATTTTATTTGTAAAGTTTTCTACAACATCATTGCTAGGCTTCTCAGTCTTAGCGTTATTGTACGCTCTTTTACTAGGGTCGAAAATGTTCAAAATGTCGTAGAATTCTACAAAATGTCTAGACAATTCTTCTGAGTGTAGAATCAGCCATCTATCAAATGATGAAGCCCATATGTCTGCCGTCTTTACAACTTTAATAACATTCTCACTAGGAACACCACCTCCAAACTCTGTTCCACGAAATATTTCTTGAAATATTGATTTTGCTCTTTCTTCATGGTTTTGAATATTCCACGCCTTATCAGGAGGGTCATGAAGCAGAGACCACGCCTTAATTACTAGAAATTCTGTATAGTCTAAAGTAGGCACGTATATATATGATGTGAGTAGTTAATAACAATTACTCAGAACGTATCACACAATTGTAAAATCTTTTACAAACTCTCATTTATGGTATAGACCTCTATTTCAATTTACTACTATAGTGATCATGTTTTAATCACAGCGTTTCTCTAGCTTTAACAATCTTAACTAGCCATTCAGCTACTCTATAAGCACCATCTTTTTCTTCTAATACTCCAAGCTCTTTCCAATAATCTACATCTATGCCTGCTGATTCAAGTGCGTGTTTTGGATATGTTCCATAACCTATCTTATCTACAAGTGCTTTAACTTCTGCATTTATGTCAATTGGTATGCGGGGAAGTTCTACGTAGTATCTAAATGCTTCGTGTATATATACTATCTTGTCAACACCTGCTAAAAGACCAATTATTACAGCATATGTTACTTCTGGTTTAAAACCTCCAGAGGCTATTAATATGACTTTACGTTTTTGTTTCTTCTGACTTATTATATATCTCGCATACTTGTCTAGAAGTTCATCTATTCCCTCTACAAAGAACTTCTCACTCACTCCAAAGCCCTTAAGTTCAACTACGTCGCAAGTGATTCTGCAGTCTGGCTTCAACTCTGTCAACATTTTAAATTGTTCCTGCATCTGTTCTACATAGTTCTTTATAGCGTAGGCACAGAATATGCTTGTTCCCGTGTCTGTAGGATAGAGTCTAATATGCATTTCGTCAATATATGTAGTGTTTGGTTTCCAAGATCGTAGAAATTTTATCATTGTATTAAGCTCGGCAGACATGAGTTCTGGATTTTGCGAAATAACATCTACAATAAACCTCATCAACTTATCTGATGCGTGAATCCTCCTCCTAAACAAATCTTGCTTCGGATCATCTATTGGAAGTCTTCCAGCATTCTTAAGTATAGACTCAAACTCAGAAGGAATACTACCAGCCAACCTATCTAAGTTAATCAATATTGAAGTCCCAACAGTTGCTAACAGCGTCACCTTCATCAATACTAAACTAACAGGTGGCTTAATTAAGAATTATCAAAACATGTTAATACATCTCACAAAACACGCAAACCAACATCACATCTCTCATCTCAGAACATAGGTCTGTTATTCATATTGTGGCGTATTGCGTCTCTCCTACCCCTCCCCCTCATAGATATGTAATGCATGATATGGACTTGAGAGTAGTGTTGATAAAGTCCACATCTATCACATACCACACCCAACCTAATAACCACAACCTACTATCATCACACTCATATTACCACCTGATAATCACATCTTTCCTACTTTCGATTCTTTTCTAGATTTTTCTTATACAAAACGGCTGAGGGCTATATATATCCAGAAGACTGTGTTAACTTTCGATTCTTTTCTAGATTTTTCAAGTTAAGGAGGTGGAAAGGAGGTGTTTTGGTTTTATGCTCTTTCGATTCTTTTCTAGATTTTTCAGAAGCAAGAAAGGATGTTGAAACGCTTCTTAATATCGTCTTTCGATTCTTTTCTAGATTTTTCATATACAAAAATTGAAAAATAACAAAATAGCCTTTATATAAGTCTTTCGATTCTTTTGTAGATTTTTCTTAAATGAAAAGAAAAAAGAGTTTGTAATAGAATTAAATCCTTTCGATTCTTTTGTAGATTTTTCTGGAGTTTCCTAACCGCAAGAATGTTTGAGAGAATAAAGTGGTCTTTCGATTCTTTTGTAGATTTTTCCGTCAGACATACTCGAAATGTGGGCATGGACACCAAAAAATGCCTTTCGATTCTTTTGTAGATTTTTCAATATATACATTAATACTTGAAAAATCGTTAATACTAGCAAACTTTCGATTCTTTTGTAGATTTTTCGTACAAGATCTGGTTAGTCAACCTGTTAACCAGACCAGAATCTTTCGATTCTTTTGTAGATTTTTCATAATCGTCATTTCAATGCTTATCCGCTTTCTAGCACATACGACTTTCGATTCTTTTGTAGATTTTTCTTAAGTACTTTGTTGAAGGTCAAGGTAGATCTATAACCACTTTCGATTCTTTTGTAGATTTTTCGCGGAAAAATGAGACAACGCATGACACAAAAAATTGGTGTCAAAACTTTCGATTCTTTTGTAGATTTTTGCAAACCATACCACCTCCTCTATAGGTACACCATACATCTCCTTTCGATTCTTTTGTAGATTTTTGAGAGAGTTTTGAAAATTAGGTACATCAACTATCCATATCCAGCTTTCGATTCTTTTGTAGATTTTTCAACACACACAAAAAACAAAAAC
>Ga0256914_1000036_pt1 | contig 137321 bp, 122 predicted proteins | sample HulkmetaG_FD_191571 | JGI IMG/M metagenome (GOLD analysis project Ga0256914, IMG submission 191571) | Hydrothermal chimney microbial communities from Main Endeavour vent field at the Juan de Fuca Ridge, Pacific Ocean - Hulk | ecosystem: Environmental > Aquatic > Marine > Hydrothermal vents ...
ATAAAAAAACATTGAAATGTTCCTAAAAATACATAATTCTAAGTCTGTAAAATTGTCAGTACTTAAAAAATAATTGAGGTTTGGTTGGTTATATAGAGAATGATAGTCTTTGATCTTTGTTGCGAACATAACCATATATTTGAGGCATGGTTTAAAGATAGGGAGAGTTTTGAAGAACAAAAGAAAAAGGGTTTGGTAGTGTGTCCCGTTTGTGGATCTAAAGAGGTAAGAAAGATTCTTTCTCCAGTAGCAATAAAGAGACATAGTGATTCTTCAGAGGAAAAGATAGGCCACAAAACAAATGATGATATAAAGGCATATGAGGCCCTTTTAAAAACAGTATATCAATATATTAAAAAGAATACAGAGGATGTAGGAGCTGATTTTGCAAAAGAGGCTCTTAAGATGCATTATGGTGTAAAAGAGCCAAGGGGAATAAGGGGAGTAACTACTCCAGAAGAGGAGAAGATTTTAAAAGAAGAAGGAGTTTCTTTTTTTAAATTTCCGGTCCCGACCAAAAAGACTAAAGGAAATTAGCCATGGAAGATACAAAAAGTAAAGAGGTTGAGTTAAGGGTAAAAAGGGGCTGTGTGGTCGTAATGGATTATGAGGTGCGTCTTTTATCTGGTAAAGTTGTTGATTCATCCCAAAAGGCAGGTAGTCCTGCTCGTTTTGTATGTGGACAAGGGCTTTTCCCAAAGCCAGTAGAGGAAGAGATAATAGGGCTTAAGATTGGTGATAAAAAGATTATCGAGGTACATCCTCAGTATACCTATGGCAATTATGATCCTAAAAAAGTGCTCTTAGTTGCTCAAGAGAGATTCTCTGGCGATCTAGAGATTGGCAAACTAGCTCATGTCCCAGATGAATTTGGTATTAAAAGGCCGGCTATTGTACTAAAGGTATGGGAAGGAGCGGTATTGGTAGATTTTAATCATCCATTAGCAGGTAAACCCCTTATGTTTGAGATAGTAATAAAAGATATACAACCTGAATTTCAGGAAATTTCTGAATCAAATTCTAAAGAAATGCAACTTGCATCTTGACAATTTGGAAAAAATAGATCATTTAGTTAGCGCACGTGGCGGTGTAGCTCAGTTGGTTAGAGCATGCGGCTCATATCCGCAGCGTCCGGGGTTCAAGTCCCTGCACCGCCACCATTTTTACCTCCACATTTTTAATCTCTTTTTGTTTAGAAAGTCGATTTAAAAATATGAAACTCTTTCTTACAGCTTTAGGACTTGCTCTAATCTTTGAGGGAATTCCTTATTTTGGTTTTCCTGAAAAGATGCAGACAGTACTTGCAGAAATACAAAAGATGTCACCTAATGCACTTAGAATACTTGGGTTAATAAGTATTATTATTGGACTGACCCTTTGTTATATTTCTCTTAAAACAGGATGGTTTTCCTAAATAATTATGGATTATAGTTTTAACTTAGACGACTATGACTACCCGCTAAATCCCTCTCTTATTGCACAATATCCTGTAAAGGATAGAGATAGTTCCAAACTTTTAGTATTAGATAGGGATAAAGCCTCTTTTAAGGATTGTACCTTTAAAGATATAGTTAAATTTTTAAATCCTGGTGATTGTCTTGTATTAAATGATTCAAGGGTGTTTCCCGCTCGCCTTTTTGGTAAAAAGGAAACAGGGGGGAAGGTAGAGCTTTTTTTGCTACATTTTCCTCAACAGATAGATAAAGGACATGCTAGAGTTGAATGCCTTTTTAGAGCGTCAAAACCTCTGCGTGTTGGCATGCATGTATATTGTCAACATAATATCTGTGCCAAGGTAATAAAAGTAAAAGAGGGAAGAGCACTAGTAGAACTTTTATATGAAGGTCCATTAGAAGAGGTGCTTGATAAGGCAGCAAAGGTTCCGCTTCCACCTTATATAAAAAGAGAAGAAGAAGAGCTTGATAGAAAGTGTTATCAAACTGTTTATGCAAGAGTTCCAGGTTCTGTTGCAGCTCCTACTGCAGGGCTTCATTTTACAAAAAGGCTTTTAGAGGCTATTAAAGAAAAAGGGGTTGAGTTAGTAACTATTACTTTACACGTAGGTTATGGGACATTTGCTCCTATAAGGGATAAGGATATAAGAAGACATAAGATTCATTCAGAATGGCTTTGGATTAGTAAAGAAAGTGCGCAGAAGATAAATAAGATCAAGTCTAAAGGTGGAAGAATTGTTGCAGTTGGAACTACTAGTGTTAGAGCATTAGAGGCAGCAGGCGTAACTGGTGAATTAGTGCCTTATAGTGATTTTTGTGATTTGTACATAGTGCCAGGACATGAATTTAAGATAGTTGATGCAATGATTACAAATTTTCATCTTCCCAAGTCTTCTTTAATTGTTTTAGTAAGTGCCTTTGCAGGCAGACAGCTCATATTAAAGGCTTATAGGCATGCCGCAGCCTCTGGATATAGGTTTTATAGTTATGGAGATGCAATGTTTATATTTTAATTCTGTTATTTAGGAGAAGTTACTATGAGGCATGATGGTAGATCAAATGATGAGATAAGGCATATAGAAATCATTCATGATTTTTTAATACATGCAGATGGTTCTGTACTTATAAAACAGGGGAATACTTGGGTCCTTTGTGCAGTGACTATAGAGGATGATGTACCCCCTTTTATAGAAGATGAGACAGGTTGGATTACCGCTGAGTATGCAATGCTTCCATGTTCTGCTAATACTAGAATACCTAGAGAGTCTCGTACTGGTAGAGTAAAAGGGCGCACTATGGAGATACAAAGACTGATTGGTCGTTCATTAAGAGCGGTTACAGATCTCTCTCTCTTGGGCCGACATACGATTCGAGTTGACTGTGATGTTATTCAGGCAGATGGAGGGACAAGAACAGCTTCAATTACAGGGGCATTTCTTGCACTAAGAGATGCTATTCAAAAGCAGCTACAACAGGGGCAGATAGAAAATAATCCACTTATAGATACTGTTGCAGCGATTAGTGTTGGAATTGTTGAGGGTGAAATTGTTGTTGACCTTGACTACTATGAAGATTCAATGGCACAGATGGATGCCAATTTTGTATTAACTGGTAGTGGAAAAATTGTAGAGATTCAAGCTACTGCAGAAGATAGTCCTGTTGACTGGCAACTGTGGAGCAAGATATGTGATTTAGGTATAAGGGGCGTTAAATCTGTACTAAAAATCATAGATTTGTAGGGGCTTTATATGGTAGATATAGTTATTGCAACTAGTAATAAGGGAAAGATAAAAGAGATAAGAGATATATTGTCTGATTTTCCCTTCAACGTAATTCCCATTTCAGCACTAGGACCTATGCCAGAGGTTGTAGAGGATGGTAAAACATTCTTAGAAAATGCTCTCAAAAAGGCAAAAATTGTTTCAGAAACTTACAATGTTATAGCTTTAGCAGATGATTCTGGGCTTGAAGTTGATGCATTAGGTGGTGCCCCTGGCGTGTATTCTGCAAGATATGCTGGAGAGGGGGCAACAGATGCAGACAATAATAAAAAGTTGCTGGATGCAATTAAGAACATAGATGAAAGTAAAAGGACAGCAAGGTTTAGATGTTGTGTTGTAGTTTATAAACCTGATGGAAGTTATGTTTGGGCAGATGGTGTTTGTGAAGGTATTATTGCTGAAAAGCCAAGAGGGAGTAAGGGCTTTGGGTATGATCCTATTTTTTATCTTCCAGAGTTAAAAAGGACAATGGCAGAGCTTGAGCCTGAAGAAAAGAATAGACTCAGCCACCGTTTTAGGGCGCTTTTGGCTCTTAGAGAAAAGTTATCTAATTTTATCTAGTTTTTTTGTTATTTATTCTATCTTTTATTGCTTATAATAGCTTATTAATATATAGTTTAGATTTATAATCTTCTGGTTAGAAGGGCTATAAATCAAGAAAAATAAGGAGGGGTAGAGAGAAATGAGAGATTATCTTTATAGGTTTGGAGTATTTTTATTTGCTTTTTTATTTTTAGCAGTTTTTTCAGGTGTTAACTCATTTGCGCAATCTAAAACCCCTTATAAGATCGGGGCTCTTTTCTCTATTACAGGTAGAACTTCTTTTATAGGAGAGCCTGAAAAGAATACTCTTATTATGCTAGTTAAAGAGATAAATGCAAAAGGTGGTATAAATGGACATCCTATAAAACTCATTATGTATGATACTGAAGGTCAAGAACAAAATGCTGTTGCAAAGATATCACGCCTTATTTTAAGAGATCATGTATTAGCCATAATTGGCCCAAGCCTTACAGGTACAACAATGGCTGTTATACCATTTGTTCAGAGGTATCATGTCCCACTAATTTCGTGTGCTGCTGGAGTAGCGATTACACATCCTACCAAGTATTGGGTATTCAAGGTGCCACAGACAGATGAGATGGCAGTAAAGAAGATATATCAAGATCTTGACAGACGAGGGATAAAAAAAGTTGCTATTATTACAGTAAGTGTTGCATTTGGGAGAAGTGGTAGAAAGCAACTCATAAGGCTCGCTCCACAATATGGCATAAAGATAGTAGCTGATGAGACATTTGGACCTAAAGATTTTGATATGACTCCACAGCTTACAAGAATGAAGGCAGCTCATCCACAAGCAGTTATATGTTGGGGGACCAATCCTGGTCCAGCAGTGGTTGCAAAGAATATGAGACAGCTTGATTTCAATGTGCCTCTTTATATGAGTCATGGTGTAGCATCTCAACGTTTTATTCAACTTGCAGGAAAGGCAGCAGAAGGGGTTATTCTACCTGCAGGAAAGATTCTTGTAGCTGATCAGCTTCCCAATACAGATCCTCAGAAGAAGGTTCTTTTAGCTTACATAAAAGACTATAAATCCCATTATGGAACAATTCCTCCTTGTTTTGGTGGTCATGCCTATGACGCAATTTACATGCTTAAGATGGCTTTGGAAGAGGTTGGTCCTAACCGAGCAAAGATTAGAGATTATCTTGAAAACATAAAGGGCTTTGTGGGCATAGATGGTATATTTAATATGTCTCCAACAGACCACAATGGACTCACAGAAAAGGCTTTTGTAATGGTTCAAGTCAAAAACGGACGATTTGTGTTGTATCATTATTAATTTTAATTGATAGCTTAAGAGAGCCAGAAGCTTTTATAAATTATAATAGGAGAAGGCTTCTGGCTTGTTAAATTTTTTAGAGATATTAAAGATAGTGTTTTGATGGGACAGATACTCCAGTTCCTATTTTCTGGACTAACAAATGGGGCTGTGTATGCTGTGATAGCCCTAGGTTTTACTATTATATATAATGCTACAGATGTCATAAACTTTGCCCAAGGTGAGTTTGTAATGCTTGGGGCAATGTTTATGTATACGTTTACACATTTTCTTGCATGGCCTATCCCCATTTCATTTATTGTTACTATTTTATGTGTATCTATTATTGGTATACTAGTTGAATTTTTCACTATTAGGCCTGCCAAAAATGCAGATATTATAAGCCTTATTATTATTACAATAGGTGTTTCTATCTTTTTACGTGGTGTGGCAATGATGGTTTGGGGAAAGGATCCTGTTGCTGTCCCACCTTTTAGCAGTACCACCCCTATAGTATTTATGGGAGCTTCTATTGATCCACAGATTATTTGGGTACTTGTTATCACCTTAATTGCAATGGTTTTTACCCAGTGGTTTTTCAAATATACAATTTGGGGAAAGGCCATGAGGGCTTGTGCTGTCAACAAAAAGGCGGCAAAACTTGTAGGAATCAAGGTTGAGAAACTTATAAGTTTATCATTTGCCTTAAGTGCAGGGATAAGTGCTGCTGCTGGAGCTGTTATGGCGCCTATAACATTTGCAAGTTATGATATGGGTACAATGTTAGGATTAAAAGGGTTTTGTGCAGCAGTTTTAGGTGGATTAGGAAGTGGAATAGGTTCTATATTGGGTGGATTTATTTTGGGAATATTAGAGGCATTTGGAGCAGGCTATGTATCATCTAGTTATAAAGATGCCTTTGCATTTTTGATCTTACTTGTAGTTTTGTTTTTAAAACCTCGAGGTTTACTAGGACAGGGAGAAGTAGATAAGCTTTAGTTATGCGTTCTAGTTTAGTTAGATATCAATACATAGGATTGATTATTCTTGCCTTTTTCTTAGTAGCAATAGGTAGTCTAGTCAAAAACGACTATTATCTAAATGTGTTTGTATTAATTGGGATTCAAGCTATTGCTGTTTTGGGTTTGAGTCTTCTGATGGGATATGCAGGTCAAGTTTCTCTAGGTCATGCTGCATTTTATGGCCTTGGAGCATATGCATCAGGTATTTTAACTGTTCACTATGGAATGAATCCGTATCTAGCAATATTTTGTGGTATTATAATAAGTGCGCTTATGGCACTTATTGTTGGGTTGCCTGCCTTAAGGCTTAAGGGGCATTACCTTGCAATGGCAACCCTTGGTTTTGGAATTATTATAGACATATGTTTTAAAGAGATGGCTAGTCTGACAGGGGGGCCTTCTGGCCTAGTTGGTATTCCGATGCTGAAATTTTTAAATTTCACATTTGATACAAGTATTTCCTATTATTATTTAGTTTGGAGTATTTTTATACTTCTTATGATCTTAAGTCTTCATCTGGTTAATTCCCCCTTTGGTAGGTCTTTTAGGGCACTTGGTTCAAATGAAGCAGCAGCGCAGGCAATGGGTATAAATACCCATGTAGCTAAACTCATTGTTTTTATTATAAGTGCAATATATGCATCTTTGGCAGGGAGCCTTTATGCTCACTTTGTTACCTTTATAAGTCCTGCTTCTTTTGGTTTTATCTGTTCTATAAAGATGGTTACTATGGTTGCTGTTGGTGGTATGGGAACTTTATGGGGAGCACTTCTTGGAACAAGTGTGCTTGTATCTTTGCCAGAATTTTTAACAGTATTTTCTGACTATGATGTATTAGTTTATGGTTTAATATTGATAGTAGTTATGATATTTATGCCAGAAGGTATTGTACAGGCCTCTTTAAAAATTATTAGACGTCTTAGACATCAGGAGACAAATGTCTGAAGTTCTTCTTAATGTAGATAGCATTAGTAAAAATTTTGGTGGAATCATTGCAGTAGATAATATCTCGTTTGATGTTCGAGTTGGGCAGATAAAAGCTATCATAGGACCAAATGGGTCAGGGAAAACTACTCTTTTTAATCTAATCAGTGGTCATTACCAGCCAAGCGCAGGCAGTCTTTATTTTTATGGATTTAATATTACGAAATGGCCTGCTTGGAAGAGTGCAAGCGTTGGGATATCAAGGACATTTCAAAATCTAGCTCTTTTTACTAATATGAGCGTAATTGAAAATGTCCTTATGGGTGTACATGTACATACAAAGGCAGGTTTTTTATCCAGTATTTTTAGAACCCCCAAATTTTTTAAGATTGAGAAAGAGGCACGGGAGATTGCTCTACAAAAGCTTTCCCTTCTAGGGATTTCTCATATAGCAGATAAAAGATGTGGAGAGCTTCCATTTGGACTTCAGCGTTTAGTTGAGATGGCTCGTGCTCTTGCAGCAGAGCCCAGGCTTTTACTGTTAGATGAGCCTGCATCTGGACTTGATATACATGATAGAAACAAACTATGTGAAATCATAAAGCAGATAAGAGAAGAGGGTGTTACTATTTTGATGGTTGAGCATGATATGAATATTACGATGAATCTTGCTGAAGAGGTTATAGTTCTTGATTCTGGTAAGAAAATATGCGAGGGAACACCTAAAGAAGTTCAGAGAGATCCTGAAGTAATTCGTATTTATCTTGGAGAGGGTTAAGGATTTGTTAAGCATACAAAATTTACATGTTAGTTATGGTCCGATTAAGGTTTTAAAAGGAGTTTCTATTCATATTGATCAAGGTGAAGTTGTGTCTTTAATTGGTGCAAATGGTGCAGGTAAGACTACTCTTATGTCTACTGTTGCAGGACTTCTTAGACCTGAGAATGGATCTATTAAGTTTGAAGGAAGAGATATAACAAAATTTTCTCCAGATGAGATAGTGAAACTGGGGATTTCTTTGGTACCAGAAGGAAGGCAGATATTTGCTCCCCTTACCGTTTTAGAAAATCTAGAATTAGGTGCTTATTTAAGAAGCAAAGATAAAAAGGCAGTCAGGCAAGATATAGATAAGGTATTTAGTTTATTTCCACAACTTAAAGATAGAAAGAATCAGAAAGCTGGTACCCTAAGTGGTGGGGAACAGCAGATGCTTGCAATAGCTCGAGCTTTCATGGCAAGACCTAAGCTTTTGTTATTGGATGAGCCTTCTTTAGGACTTGCTCCTATGGTACTTGAATTAATTATGGATTCTATCTTAGAATTAAACAAAGCTGGGCTTACAATCTTGATAGTAGAACAAAACGCAATAAAGGCATTAGATATATCAATGAGAGGATATGTGCTTGAAACAGGCAGGATAATTTTACAGGGTAGTTCTAGCGAGCTTAAAGAGGATCCTGATGTTATTAGGGCTTATTTAGGTAAAGATTATGAAGAGATAACAGAGAGGTGATAAAATTTTGGGGGAGGGGGGTATTTAGGATGATTTCAGAGAGTCGCATAGAATTTTTATCTACTGAGGCTTGGGGGCAATGGCATACTGAGCTTTTACAGAGTGTGGTCAATAGAGTTTATACCAGAGTTCCTTTTTATAAGAATCTATTAGATAAAGAAGGGATAGATCCATCGCAGATTACAAGTGTTGAGATGTTGAAACTCCTTCCATTTACCACAAGAGAGGATCTTGCTAATCACTATCCATATGATTTTTTTGCTGTTCCTTTAAGAGATATTGTTAGGATTCATACATTTAAAAGTTCTCAGCTTTCTCCAATAGTTATTGGATACACCAAAAGAGATCTAGAAATAAGGCAATTTTTAGCAATAAGGGCTTTTAATGTGTTTGGAGTAAGACCTGAGGATATTGTACAGATATGTCTTGATCCTGGAATGAGCACATGGAGCCTTGAATTAAAAGAGGCAGCAGAGTCTCTTGGAGCTTTAGTAATTCCTCCTGATCCTTTGTGTGCTAAAGATAGGATTAAGGTTATGAGAGATTTTAAAACTAGTGTTTTGATAACCACTCCTTCTTATGGATTATATTTGCTTTCAATTGCAAAAGAAAAAGGACTTGGTCCCAGAGAATTATCTTTAAGAATTGGTGTGTTTATTGGGGAAAGTTTGAATGACAGAGATAGAAAAGAGCTTGAAAGAGGTTTTGGGCTAAGAGCATTTTCTATCTATGGAATAATGGAAGCAATGGGGCCTGTTATGGCCTATGAATGTAGAGATTCTGAAGGGCTTCACCTTGCTCTTGATCATATTATACCTGAGGTGATCGATCCTAAGACTTTAGAACCTATTTTTAATGGTGAAGGAGAACTTGTTATTACTACAGCAACTACGAAGGCAAATCCACTTATTCGTTTTAGGACAGGGGATATTACTAAGATTTCTCAGAATGTATGTAAATGTGGAAGAACTACTTGGAGAATAGAGCCTATAAAGGGGAGAGCTGATAATTTAGTTAATGTGCGTGGAATAAAGATAGATGTAGGACTTATAAAACAACTTCTTATAGAGTATTGTAATGGATATGAGCCTAAATTTTTATTTGTTATCAGAAAAAAGGACTTTTTAGAACACATTGAGCTTTGGGTTGCAATGGATCCTCACATATTTAGTGCCAGCCTTCCAGAGTTACATCTTTGGATAAGAGGTCTTGAGGGTAAATTTAAAGATTATATAGGTCTTGATTGTGTTGTAAGACCAGTAGAAAAAAGAACTATAACTCCTTTTTTGGATAGGGATAAAGAAGTTGTTTATTTAAACGATAATGAGATTAATTCTCTTTTGCTTTAGAATTTAAATTTTGGATTATGCAAGCCTTTCTCTTTAAAAATCTTCCAATATTATAAATTAGTCTTAGTTATATATAGAAATAGTTAACACTATACTTTTAATAAAGTTTTTCTTGATTTACTAACTAATTTTATTGATTTACTAATGCGATAATTTATTGCTTTAATCATCAGAGTTATTTTTACTTGACAATTGAATAAGATTAATACTAAAATTTTTAGTAATAGAGAAGTTAGTGTCCTAACTGAAGTTGATATCTTTAGAGTGTTCTAATTCTTGTTCAAGTTCACCTTCAATTTGAAGACTTTTCAAGTTTTTTAAGGGGAGAAATCGTCAACAAGTAAATTATATAATAAGATTTTATTGGGATATTATATCTTATTAACTAATAAGTTACTAATAAGAAAGGAGATTACTATGTATACTAAAATAGTTTGATAATAATTGTCTATGCAAATAAATGTATATAGATAGGGGGTAATATCATGAGTAATGATAATAAATATATAATTAGATTTACCCTAAATGAAAGAATTCAACACTTCTTATTATTTATATCAATAACCCTCCTTTTAATATCCGGTTTTGCTTTAAAATATGCTGATACATCCTTTGGACAACTTTTTATTAAACTTGAAGGTGGATTTCAAGCTAGAGGTATTATCCATAGGGTTGGAGCCCTGATATTAATATTTGTTACAATTTATCATTTTATTTACATCCTTTTTACGAAAAGGGGACAAGAACAATTTCGTGAGATGTTTTTATCTACTAAAGATTGGAGAGATTTTAAGCAATCACTTTCGTATAGATTAGGAGCAACCAATGAACCTCCTTTATATGGACGTTATAGTTATAGACAAAAGTTACAATATTGGCTAGTTGCTATAGCTACATTTAGTATGGAAATTACAGGCTTAATGTTATGGTTTCATAATGAGAGTTTAGCAATTTTGTCTCATCGTATACTTAATATTGTTTATGTTATTCATAGCTATGAATCAACATTAATTTTTGCATTGATAGTTATATGGCATCTTTATGATATTCATATTGTTGCTCATTTCCCCATGGATCCAGTCTGGCTTACAGGAAAGATTAGTATAAAAAGGCTCAAAAAAGAACACCCTCTAGAATACTTAAAGTTATTTGGTAAGGAGGGTAAAAGATGAAATCAAAATTGTATATTATAGTTATATTCTTAATTTTTGCTATTAGTATAACTATACATAATTCTAATGCAGTTATTAGAAAATGCATTATATGTCACCAAAAGCCAGAGATCAAAAAGATATTACCTACTGGTGAGGTAATTTCTGTATATGTTGATAAGGATGTACTTAGACATTCAGTACACAGACGTCTTAAATGTCAGGATTGTCATAGAGATGTTACAGTAATTCCTCATAAAGGTATTAAAATAGGAAGAGTTCACTGTGAACGCTGTCATTATAAAGGTTCTCCTTATCCTGTTCCCCAGCCAGACCATATCTATTCAAAATATTGGAACAGTATCCATGGCAAAAAGAGAAAAGCAGGGGATCCTAATGCTCCTTGGTGTCAAGATTGCCATGGAGGGCACAATGTACTTCCTCCAAGTAATCCAAAGTCAATGATTTATAAAAGGAATATCCCTTCCACCTGTGGTAAGTGTCACAAAAAGGCTTATCAAGAATATAAAGATTCTGTTCATGGTGTTGCTCTTCTTAAAAAAGGAATTATGGATGTCCCGTCCTGTACAGATTGCCATGGCAAGCATGCTGTTTATTCACCAGGCAAGCCCTATTCTAGTGTAAATCCGCAAAAGGTACCAGAGACTTGTATAAAGTGTCATGCAAATAAGGCCATTATGAAGAGATTTAATGTTCCAGTAGATACTGCTACTACCTATAAAGATAGTTTCCATGGCATAGCTCTTAAATTTGGAGAACTTAAAGCTGCAAATTGTTCAAGTTGTCATGGCATTCATAATATAAGGGCGCCTTCTGATCCGCTTTCTACTGTTAACAAGAAAAATCTGCCTAAGACCTGTGGAAAGTGTCATCCCGGAGCTAATGAGAATTTTGCAAAAGGGAAGGTCCATTTGGATATACACGATAAGAGTGCAGGGATGGTCTACTATCTAGCCAAGTTTTTTATAATCTTAACTGCTGGGACTATGACAGTTTTATTTATTCACATCTTTTTGGATCTCTATCGTAGGTTTAAAGAGAAGAGGGAGGGACTATAGTTATGGTCACTCAAGCACTAAAAGATAAACTAATAGAAGAGCTTAAAGATAGAGTATATCAGGCAATAAAGAGCGAATTAGACAATCTTTCAGAACAAGTCAAAGAAAAGGTCCAAAATGAAGTAGAAGAGCTTTCATCCCTTGCTTTTGAAGTTATTGCAGAAGAAAAATTAGAGAAGCTTCAGGATGAGATGGTGGATGCGGTTTTAAAAGAAATAAAAAGTTTTATTAAGGTAGAACAAAAGAAAAAGGTTAGATATTTTGAGAGATTTAGTCTATTTGTTAGGGTTCAACATGCCATTATGGCTATAAGTGTAATAATTTTGATTATAACAGGAATGCCTCTTAAGTTTCACACACTTGGTATCTCTGGGGTGCTACTTAGTTTCTTTGGGGGCATTCAAAATGCTAGGATAATTCATAGAATTGGTGCTACGGGGCTTATTTTTGTATCTCTTCTACATCTATATTACATTATCTTTACTAAAGAAGGACGTCATAACTTTAAGCTTCTTATTCCCACTCCCAAAGATGCCAAAGATGCTGTTCAGATGATTAAATACTATTTAGGACTTACTACAGAAAAGCCAAAGTTCCATAGGTTTAGTTATATAGAAAAGTTTGATTATTGGGCAGTTTATTGGGGTTGTGTGGTAATGATTGGCTCTGGGCTTATACTGTGGTTTCCAGAAATTACTATGAAGTTTGTTCCTAAATATGTATCAGATATGGCCCATGTAGCTCATTCTGACGAGGCACTTCTTGCAACACTTGCAATTGTATGTTGGCATTTTTATAACGCCCATCTTAACCCATCTAAATTCCCAATGAATCCTGTAATATTTACAGGCAAAATATCTGAGGAAGAGATGATAGAAGAGCATCCTCTCGAGTATGAGGAAATAATAAAAAAGCAGGGCCTTAAAGAAGGTGAGCCATCAGACAAAGGAGGGGAGCATGAGATCCAGAAGGCTTAAAAAAAGCAGAAAAAAAGATGTTATGGCCCTGTTGGCAACACTTTTTACCCTTGTATTAATCATTTCTTATGTAGTGCTGTATCAAAAGAGTCATAACCCAAACTTTTGTCTAAAGTGTCATTATGAAAAGCCATATTATGAACATTGGAAGAGTTCTACACATAGTTGTGTTTCATGTTACAAGTGTCATCCAACAATTCCTGCCAAAATGTTGTTTTTGGTTATCCAGTACAATTTAGGGCTATATGATATGTATCCTAGGGCCAATGTTCCCTCTTTTACTTGTTTACAACAGGGTTGTCACAGTAAACAGAGACTATTTTCTGAGAGATTGGTTATTAAAGACAAACCCGTTTTTAATCACAAACAGCACTTAAGTGGTCCTTTAAGAGGCATAAGACTTAGGTGTTCAAGTTGTCATTCGCATATTGTTCAAGGATATCATGTAAGTGTCGTTGAGACAGTTTGTTTTACATGTCATTTTATGGGAGTAGGACAAGGTCATTCCATTACAGGATGTCCATCTTGCCATGGTAATCCAACAAAAGTCATAATATATCATGGTTTTAGGTTTAGACATCAAGAGTATCTAAAGCTTGGTGTAAGTTGCGATCAATGTCATGTAAAGATTATAAAAGGGACAGGAGAAGTTCCGCCCCAAAGATGCCATACATGTCATGTAGAAAAACCTATTCCAGCAAATGCTACAAAGATTCATAAGATTCATGTTACAGAAAATGGAATAGACTGTTTTAGGTGTCACACTAAAATAAAGCATGGAAGCATAAAACTTGTAAAGACATTTCAGGTAACTTGTTCAAATTGTCATACTAAATTGCATAGTGCACAAAAGGCTCTTTATATGGGAGTAGGTGGAAAGGGGATGGGAGATCTTCCAAGCCGTATGTTTGCAGCGCAGGTAACTTGTGAGGGCTGTCATATAAAGACCAAACCAAATCCTAATGCACTACAAGGTTCCTTTACTAGATATTCGTCTCCTGCCTCTTGTGTAAAGTGTCATGGACCAGGATATGACAAGATGTTAGATGATTGGAATAAAAACCTAGCAATGGTTGAAAGTTATGTATCAAAAAGGATTTCTAGGTTGGCAGGTTCTGTTGCTAAAAATAGGGCAACAGCACAACTTTATTCTCTTGCAACCTATAACTATGATTTTGTAAAGGCAGCAAATGGGGTACACAATGTTGAATATGCAATAAAACTTCTTAGAATATCAGCAAACTCTTTAGATACAATAGATAAAAAGCTTGGTTATAGAGTGCCTTCAAAACCTAAGATTATAGCTACTCCAGATGGTTATTGTGCAATAATGTGTCATAATCGTTTAGGAATGCCACAGGATGTATATTTTGAACACAAGATTATATTCCCGCATCAGTTACACGTTAAAAAAGAAAAGATAGCTTGTATGAAGTGTCATTCTGTAAAACATCATGGCGAAACTATCATTAAGAAAGAGAATTGTCTTGAATGTCATCATCAGATGAAAGATGCTGCAAGTCGCTGTACAAAGTGTCATAGATTAGAGACTGCCTTTTATAAGGGAGATATTAAAGGATTAGTAAAATCTGAACCAGATCCAATGTACAAGGTAGGAATAGATTGTATATCCTGTCATGATGTAACACAAAGCGTAAGAGTAAGTCTTAAGAAGATTAGAGAAAATTGTATCAATTGTCATGGTGGAGAGAAGGGATATGGTGATATACTTGATCAATACATAAAAGAGGCTAGAGAGATTCAGCAAGAAATTTCTAAAAAACAAGCACAGATTAAAAGATACATTGATGCTCATAAGATTAACAAGGCATTGGCAGCTAAGATTAGGGTACATTATGTGATTATAAGAACGATAAAAGAGGATTTATCTTCTATGGCATGTATACATAACATAAGTTATGCTCATGAGCTAGTAACTATTGCAGATAAAGAAATAAAAGCAATTAAACAATTATTAAAAAATATACCTTTAAAAAAGTCTCTAAATAACTAAGTACCATAACACAAGTAGGGGCAATCGATTTATGGATTGCCCCTTTATTAACTCTCCATTTTTATGCCATTCTTTATTGACACCCTATAAAAATTAAAAATATTGCAATAAGATAGTGTATTCAATATATTTAGCCGCAGTGTTTTATTCTCTAGATATTGAGACCAACTAGCATAATCTAAATAATTAGATGCATTATATTAATTAGAAATAAGTGTTGGTGTGCTTGATAAATAAAATTAACGATATAAGCTAGGGTGTTAGAAATTTTTAATCTAATGAGGCCCTTTTAGGAGTAAGAATATGTCTAAACATATACCACCACGTTATAACTTTTTAGAGGTAGAAGAGAAGTTTCAAAAGATATGGGAAGAACAAAAGGTATTTAAAACAAAGGAAGACACAGATGCTCCCAAATATTATGTATTAGAGATGTTTCCTTATCCATCTGGCAAAATTCACATGGGCCATGTCAGAAATTATACAATAGGTGATGTTGTCGCTAGATACAAGATGATGAAGGGTTTTTGTGTCCTTCATCCAATGGGGTGGGATGCCTTTGGGCTTCCTGCAGAAAATGCAGCTATAAAACACAAAACACAGCCTGCCAAATGGACATATTCAAACATTGAATATATGAAGCGCCAATTAAAACGTATGGGATTCTCCTATGATTGGGAAAGAGAGCTTGCTACATGTGATCCTTCTTATTACAGGTGGGAACAACTATTTTTCTTAGAGATGTATGAAAAAGGGCTTGTCTATAGACAAAAGACAAAAGTCAACTGGTGTGAGAAGTGTCAAACTGTACTTGCTAATGAACAAGTAATAGAAGGTTGCTGCTGGCGATGTGATAGCCCTGTGGTGGAAAAGGAACTCTATGGTTGGTTTTTTAAGATCACAGCATATGCTGAGGAGCTACTTAAAGGACTAGATAGCCTAAAGGGCTGGCCTGAACGTGTAGTTACAATGCAGCGTAATTGGATAGGAAAGAGTGAAGGTGCTCTTATAGACTTTCCACTAGAAGGGGATAAAGGAACACTTAGGGTATTTACAACCAGGCCAGATACTCTATTTGGTGTAACCTTTATGAGTATCGCTCCAGAACATCCACTTGTAAAAAGGCTTTGTGAAGGAACAGAACAACAAAAGCTAGTTGAAGAGTTTGTAGAGAATTGGTCAAAGATACCTAAAAGAGAGATAAAGATGGGATTAAAAGAAAAAGAAGGTGTCTTTACCGGCTCTTATGCCATACACCCTATTACAGGGGAGAAGATTCCCATATATGTAGCTAATTTTGTTTTAATGGAATATGGAACAGGGGCAGTAATGGCTGTACCAGCTCATGACCAAAGAGATTTTGAATTTGCAAAAAAGTTCTCTCTTCCAATGAAACTTGTAATAAAGCCTAAGGATAAAGATATATCTGTAGAGACTATGCAGGAGGCATGGGAAGGTCCAGGGGTTTTGGTAGATTCTGGTGAATTTAGTGGACTTGATAATGAAGAGGCTAAAAGGGCTATTATAAGTTATCTAGAAGAAAAAGGTATTGGGAAAAAAGAGATAAACTATAGATTAAGAGACTGGGGAATTTCAAGACAGCGTTACTGGGGTGCTCCAATACCAATTGTCTATTGTGAGAACTGTGGAGTAGTTCCTGTTAATAAAGAAGACCTTCCAGTAGAGCTTCCTCAAGATGCTGTCCCTGATGAAAAGGGAAGATCTCCTTTACCAAGGCTTGAAAGCTTTGTAAATACTAGTTGTCCCAAGTGTGGAGCTCCTGCCAAAAGAGAGACAGATACAATGGATACTTTTGTTGAGTCTTCCTGGTATTTTGCACGTTTTACATGTCCGGATGAGAATAATGCACCTTTTGATAAGTCTCGTGTGGATAAATGGCTTCCTGTTGATCAATATATTGGTGGCATTGAACATGCTATCTTGCATCTTTTATATTCAAGGTTTTTTACAAGGGTTTTAAGAGACCTTGGATATTTAAGTATTGATGAGCCATTTGAAAATCTTCTTACCCAAGGAATGGTTTTAAAAAATGGGGAGAAGATGAGTAAATCCAAAGGAAATGTTGTTGATCCAAACGAAATGATAAATACCTATGGAGCAGACACAGTAAGGTTGTTTATGCTCTTTGCTGCTCCACCTTCACAGGATATTGACTGGAGTGCAGAAGGGGTTGAAGGTGCTTACAGATTTTTAAATAGACTATGGAGGCTTGTATTTGAAAATCTTGATATCTTAAAAAATGCATCTAGACAACAAGAGATATTAAAGAAAGCCTTAAATAAAAAAGAGCTTAAAAAACTACGCAGAAAGACCCATCAAACCATAGCAAAGGCAGAAAAGGACATTAATGATCGTTTTCATTTTAATACAGCTATTGCTGCTGTAATGGAGTTAGTCAATGAGATCTTAGCCTTTGTAAGAACTAAGGAAGATAGTAGTTATAATGAGATAGAGGCGAGTGTTTTAAGAGAGGCAATAGAGGCGGCTCTTTTACTTCTTCATCCAATGGTACCTCATATTACATCTGAACTTTGGGAGCAAATAGGAAACGACGAGCCTATCTGGAATATAAAATGGCCTAAAGCAGATGAAGATATTGCAAAGGAAGACACCGTTACCATTGCTATTCAAGTAAATGGTAAACTAAGGGGTAAGATAGAAATCCCAGCAGGTGCTACAAAAGAACAGGTGCAGGAGGCAGCTTTAAAAGAGAACAATGTTGAAAGATATGTCTCTGGAAGAGAACTAAAAAAGGTAATTTATGTACCTAATAGACTTATAAATTTGGTAGTTAAAGGTTAAAAGTGAAGCCAGTTATTAAAAAGTTCGTTTGGTTGCCATTATTTTTTGTAATTTGTGCCTGTGGTTATCGTGTAGGTATTTCTCCTATGGGGCTTCCACCGTATGTAAAAACCATTTATATTGGTGTATTTAAGAATCCTACAAATGAGCTAAAACTAGGAGCACAGATTACAGAAAGACTTAGAGAGGAATTTTTAAAAAAGGGGGGGCTTAAGCTTGCTCCAAAAGACAAGGCAGATGTAATTGTTGAGGGAGAGGTTTTGTCTGTTTCTAGTTCTGGTGTAGCTTATGTAAGATATAATGTCTCTGTTGAAAGGCAGATTACTGCTAAGTTTAGTGCAAAGTTGATAGACACCCATACAGGTAAGGTGCTTATGGAATTTAAAGATCTCTCACGTAGTGAAAACTTTCCAGTAGGTGCAAATGTTATGGCAACTCAAACTTATAAGGCTGAGGCTTTAGATAAAATAAGTCAGTATATAGCAGAAGTTATACATCATAAGATATTAGATTCATTTTAAATAAACTGGTATTGATTAAGAGTGGTTAAATGGAAAAATTAGTAGAAAAGATAAGAAACGGTGAAAGAATTACAAAAGATGAAGCTATAAAACTTTATAAAGAAGCAGACTTATATCTATTAGGTAGTCTTGCCAATGAGATAAAAGAAAGGCTTCATCCAGAACCAATTGTTACCTATGTAATAGACAGAAATATTAATTATACAAACATATGCATATCTGGCTGTAAGTTTTGTGCCTATTTTGTAGCTCCAAATGATCCAAAAGGCTTTGTTCTATCAAAAGAAGAGCTAAAGAAAAAGATAGATGAAACACTTGCTTTAGGTGGTACTCAAATATTGCTTCAAGGGGGGATGAATCCAGATCTTCCCCTTTCTTTTTATGAAGATATGCTCTCTTTTATAAAGAAGGAGTGTCCAATACACTGCCACGCCTTTTCTCCACCAGAGATTACATATATGGCAAAGATATCAAATTTAAGCGTAGAAGAGGTTTTAAAGCGTCTTATAAAAGCAGGGCTTGATTCTATACCAGGTGGTGGAGCAGAGATACTAGTAGATAGGGTTAGAAAGATTGTATCACCTAGGAAGGCTACTACAGAACAATGGCTTTATGTAATGGAGACAGCCCATAGACTCGGGTTAAAGACAAGCGCAACAATGATGTTTGGACATGTAGAGACAATAGAAGAACGCATTGAACACTTAATAAGAATAAGACAGCTACAGGATAAGACCCGAGGGTTTACAGCTTTTATTGCATGGCCTTTTCAGCCTAAAAATACTAGGATAAATGTGCCTGGAACTACTGCAGTTGAGTATTTAAGGTTAATTGCAATAAGTAGGATTGTGCTTGACAACATAGCAAATATTCAGGCATCTTGGGTAACGCAAGGGCCTAAAGTAGCACAAGTTGCTTTATACTTTGGTGCCAATGACTTTGGAAGTACAATGATAGAAGAAAATGTTGTTGCAGCCACAGGGGTAAGCCACAGGTTAAGTGAACAACAGATTAGATACTTTATAGAAAATGCTGGCTTTATTCCTAAACAAAGACTAATGGATTATACATTGGTAGAGGATTGATGCATACAAGATCTCAACTTCTTATACATATTGCAAGATGGATATTTCCTATAGAGTCTGAGCCTATAGAAAACGGAGCAGTAGTTACATTTGATGGTAAGATTGTAGATGTTGGCCCTGTGCATCAGATTCAGACTAAGTATTTAGGAAAGCGCATTGATCATGAAGATGCAGTTATAATACCAGGTCTTATAAATGCCCACTGTCATTTAGAGCTTTCTCCTTTAAAGTGGCGCATGTCTCCTGGTAGTAACATGGTGTCTTGGATACGGGCTCTCATACAGGCAAGAAATCAGATAGATGAGTCTGAATGGGCTCCAGCTATAGAAGAGGCAATTTCTCAACTTGTTTTTGAAGGCATTGTAGCAATAGCAGATATTGGAAATTTTGATCATATTATAGGAATATTTTCTAATAATATAGATCAATACAGAATAAAGGCCCTTTTATTTAAAGAACTAATAGCACCTCTTGCAGATGCTGATGAAGCTAGAGAACTAATAAAAACCATAGAGGATACAAAACCTCTTCGTGCAATTGCTGCACACTCACCTTATTCTGTAAGTCCATGGGCAATTAAAGCTATAAAAGAATGGGACAATAAAAAGGGGTTTCCATATAGCATCCATGCTGCAGAATCTAAAGAGGAGGTAGAATTTTTAAAGACAGGTAGAGGACCTTTTAGGGAGCTTTTAGAAGAAAGAGGACATTGGCCTCTTAATTTTGAACTTCCAAGATGTTCTCCAATAAAGTACTTGAAGCGTCTTGGAGTATTAGATGAAAATACGATATGTGTCCATTGTGTAAATCTTGAAGAAGAGGATATAGAGATTCTTTCTAGAACTAAGGTACATTGTTGTCTTTGTCCAAGGAGTAATATCTTTTTAGGTGTTGGGCAAGCTCCTGTCTATGATATGTGGAAGGCTGGTATAAAGTTGTGTCTTGGTACAGATAGCCTTGCAAGCAATGATAGGCTTTCAATCTTTGCAGAGATGTCTAGCCTCTCTCGTATATCTCCTAGCCTCGATCCTTTTGAGATACTAAAAGCAGCAACGTTTGGTGGAGCAGATGCCCTTGGGATGCTGGAGCGTTTTGGAAGCATATTACCAGGGAAGTCTTCACGCCTTTTAGTATTAAAGAATGACTATAGACGATCACAAGACGTTGTTGATTATCTTGTACACAATGCTGTTTATGAGATTTCTGATAGTAACTGTTACTGGATAAGCTAAAATATTGTCTTGGGTTAAAGGGGAGTTGTGGATGAATGATGAGGTGTGTCAAAATAATATACTAAAGATAGGTATGGTCAATTTTATAAATACCTCTCCTATACTGATTCCATGGAAGCAGGCTAAGATGCCCTCTATGTTTGAACTCATTGAGGATATTCCTACAGTATTAAACACTATGTTGAAAAACGGGCAGATAGATATTGGACTTGTCTCTTCATTTGCTTATGCTCAGTTAGTAGAAGAACTAATACTCTTACCTGATATAGGGATTAGTGCTACAGGGGCTGTACAGAGTGTTCTTCTTCTATCTAAAGAGCCATTTGAGCAATTAAACAACAAGTTAGTAATCTTAACAAAACAATCTGCAACTTCTGTTAATCTATTAAAGATAGTTTTAGAGGAATTTTTTCATGTATATCCAACCTATAAAATAGGCACGTTTAAGGAAGTAGATACAGATCCTAACAAAAGTGCATATCTTGCAATTGGAGATGAAGCACTATTTTTGGCAAGAAATCTGAAGGGTTATCATATATTAGACCTTGCTCAGATATGGCTTGATAAGACAGGATTGCCTTTTGTATTTGCAGTGATGGCACTTAGACGAGATATTGTTTCTAATAAGTCTAGCTTGATATCAAGCTTTTGGTATTTTTTAAAAAAGATGGTTGCAAGAGGGCAGATGTCTCTTGATTCAATTTCTGAAAAGGTATGTGGTAGGATTCCTATGTCTAAACTAGATACTGTTAGGTATTTAAGAGATATAGAATTTGATCTTTCTTTTAAAAAACAAGAGGGGCTGTGTCTATTCTTTAACTATTTAGCCCAAAAAGATATTATTGCTCCAGTAAAAACTATAGAATTTTTTGATATATAACTATGATCCCTAAAGGTGAAGAAAAAAAGAAGTTTGTAAAGAACAAGTTTGCATCTGTTACAAAGCGCTATGACTTGTTAAATACGCTTTTAAGTGTTTATACAGATCACTATTGGCGTTGGGTTGCTATACGAGAGTTAAAAGAGTTTAAAGATGGTCCTATACTTGATCTTTGTGCAGGCACCCTTCCACTAACTGCAGAGATCATAAGACAGAGACCTCGTCAGGTTGTTGCTCTTGATTTCTGTTTTGATATGTTGGATTTTGGAATAAAAAAATATAAGAATACTAAAAAGGCTCCTTACATATTACCTGTTTGTGGAGATGGGGAGAATCTACCTTTAAAAGATAATACATTTTGGGGAGTTAGTGTTGCCTTTGGTATAAGAAACCTAAGTTGTCCAGATAAAGGGCTAGAGGAGATGTATAGGGTGCTTAAAAGAGGGGGAAGGGCTGTTATTCTTGAGTTTTCGCGGCCTAAGAATCCTATATTTTCTCCTATTTATAAGTTTTATCTACATAAATTTTTGCCTTTTTTAGCAGGCATTATATCTGGAGATAAAGAGGCATACTCCTATTTGGCAAATTCTATTCAAGCATTTTATGATCCGCCTGTATTAGCTAAGATGATGGAAGAAAAAGGCTTTAAAAACGTCAGGTTTAGACCTCTAACATTTGGTATTGTTACTGTTTATACTGGTGATAAATAATAATTAAAAGATTTTCATCTAAAAAGAGTCATAAGTATATGGCAGAAAGATGCAAGATTGTGTGTATGTTACAGGACAACTCTATCCTCTAGACATAAAAGACATTATAAGCCAGATAACAGATAGATCTAACTTTGTCCTGCTTGAGACCTCACGTGTTATAGGGGATGAACACACCTCTTATTTGTTTAAAGATCCTATCTCAATAATAAGATTGACAGATACAGATATAAATTCTCTAACAGATTTTGACAAAAAGGTAGAACAAGCACTTAAGCAGGGCTATTATTTAGCAGGATGGTGGTGTTATGAGCTTGGATACTTATTTGAAAAACGCCTTTATGATTATTTAAAGACCAAAAGGCCTTCCATTCCCTTGGCATGTCTTGGGGTTTTTAAAGATCCAATAGTGTGGGATCACTCAACTACTACTAAGATGTTTCCTTGGCCTAATCCTAATTGTTCCTCTTATCTAAAGAGAATGCATTTTTCCATTACAAAAGATGAATACATAAGGGCTATAAATCAGATCAAGAGATATATATCAAATGGTGATACCTACCAGGTTAATTATACATTTAAAGGTTTTTTTGAGTACTTAGGAGATCCTATTGAGCTGTATTTAGCATTAAGGGCACAGCAAGCAGTTTCATACAGTGCGTTATTAAAGCTTGGAGACACATGGTGTTTATCTTTATCTCCAGAGCTATTTATTAGGATAAAAGGAGATTCTATTTATTCTCGACCTATGAAGGGTACTATTGGTAGGGGTAGATATGTTGCTGAGGATATAGAACAAGCAATATTTTTAAAAAATGATCCTAAAAACCGTGCAGAAAATGTAATGATTGTAGATCTGTTAAGAAATGATATTGGGAAAAAGTCCTTAATTGGTAGTGTAAAAGTCCCTGAGTTGTTTTTAGTTGAAAGGTATGAGACACTTTTTCAAATGACCTCAAAGGTAGAGGGGAGGCTTCCAAGTAAGTATTATTTTAATGATATCCTTAGAGGACTTTTCCCTTGTGGCTCAGTAACTGGTGCTCCTAAGATACGTACAATGGAAATTATTGCAGAATTAGAAAAGCTACCAAGGCAAATATATACTGGCTCTGTAGGATTTATTTCTCCTAAAAAAGAAGCGGTTTTAAATGTAGCAATTAGAACTATAGTAATTAACGAACAAAATCAAAAGGCAGATATTGGTATTGGAAGTGGTGTCACTATTGATTCAGATCCTGAATCAGAATATGAAGAATGTCTGTTAAAGGCTCGCTTTTTAGAAAGACAGAGATTAGAGTTTTCTTTAATAGAGACGATCCTTTTTGTACCAAAAAATGTAAAGAGACCATTTTATAGCAATATATTTGGAACTTGGCCTCCTAAGGAACAAAATGAGTTTATACTTTTAGACTACCATGTAAAAAGATTAAGCGAGTCAGCTCACTTCTTTGGCTTCTCATTTGAAAAAGATAGGTTTTTAAGATTTTGTAATGAGATAAAAGACAATCTCAGGGCTAATCCTAGCATAATAAGAATACTCTTACACAGAGATGGATCATTAGAGTTTAGTACAAGGGATTTTGAGATTCCAAGATATCCTGTTAGTATTAAAGTAAGTGATAGGAGAGTTAATACAACAGATGTATTTTTATATCATAAAACAACAAATAGGGGATTTTTTGACAAAGAATTTTCTAGGGCAAAGAGTATAGGTATATATGACTTTATATTCTTAAATGAAAAGGATGAAGTTAGTCAGGGGACAATTACTAATATTATTATAAAAAAGGGGGATAAGCTCTTTACCCCACCAATTACAAGTGGACTTCTAAATGGTTGTATGAGGAGCTTTTTATTAAGCACCAAACAGATAAAAGAAAAAAGGCTTTTTTTAAAAGACCTTTATGAGGCAGATGAACTCTATGTAATGAACTCTGTAAGGGGGGTTTTAAGAGCAAGTCTTATAAGATAATTACAACTTATACAAATTTAAAAGGAGCAATGCCTAAGTTATTATGAAAACAAGATATATAATAGGTATAGATCTCGGTACAACAAATAGTGCTTTAGGTTATATTGACTTACATGATATAACACCAGGTGCAATAAATATCAAAACATTTGAAATCCCTCAACTTGTATCAAGGGCTCTTGTAGCACCAAGGCCTTCTCTGCCTTCTTTTTTGTATTTACCAGGTGAATATGATCTTGAGCCAGGAGCGACTGCTCTTCCATGGGATGAAGATAGGAGATATGCAGTTGGTGAGTTTGCTAGAGATCAGGGTGCACTTGTACCCAATAGATTAGTTTCTTCTGCTAAAAGCTGGTTGTGTCATGGAGGAGTAGACAGAAAGGCAAAGATCCTTCCATGGGGTGCTGGTGATGAAGTAGAAAAGGTTTCTCCTGTAGAGGCATCTTCAAGGTATTTGGCACATATAAAAGAGGCTTGGAATTATAAAATGCCAGAGCCTCTTGAAAGACAACAGATTATTTTAACTGTACCCGCATCTTTTGATGAAGTAGCAAGAGAGCTTACTCTTGAAGCGGCAAGGCTTGCAGGATTAGAAAATATAACACTTTTAGAAGAGCCTCTTGCTGCATTTTATGCATGGCTTGCAGATCACGAAAAGGACTGGCAAGAAAACATAAAGGATAAAGATCTTATATTAGTCTGTGATGTTGGTGGTGGTACAACAGATTTTACACTAATTGGTGCTAAGGTTACAGAACAAGGTCCTGTTCTTGAAAGGCTTGCTGTAGGAGATCATCTCCTTTTAGGTGGAGACAATATGGATCTTGCCCTTGCAGCAATTGTAGAAAAGTCACTTAAGACAAAACTAGATGCTGCAAGATGGCAGACTTTGGCTCATCAATGTAGGGCTGCAAAGGAAAGACTACTTACACAGGATGATCTTAGTGAGGTTACCATAAGGCTTACAGGCAGAGGGCGTTCCCTTATAGGAGGAAGTCTTATAGCAAAGCTTCAAAAAGATGAGGTCTTAAACCTACTATTGGATGGATTCTTTCCAAAAGTAGAACTCAGTGAAGGTGAAAGGCTTGGGGAGGAAGACATAGCATTAAGGGAGATGGGTCTTCCTTATTGTAGTGATCCTGCTATTACTAAACATCTTGCAAGGTTTTTATTAAGGCAGGGACAAGGCAAGATTCCTACTCTTATTCTTTTTAATGGTGGTGCTCTAAAGCCAGAGATTGTCCAAAGTAGAGTTTTAGAGGTCCTTGAATCATGGGGAAATAAAAAGATAGGCACTTTAACTAGTAGATCGCTTGATTTGGCTATATCTCTTGGTGCTGCTTATTATGGACTTGTAAAAAGAGGGCTAGGTTTAAAGATAGGTGGTGGATGTGCAAGGGCGTATTTTGTAGGGATCCAGGCCAGGGGTAAGGAACAAGCAGTTTGTTTAATTGAGCGTGGATCGCAAGAAGGAGAAGACTTTGAGATTGAAAAGGACTTTGGTGTTCAAACAAATAGGCCTGTCAAGTTTACTCTTTATTGTTCTACCACAAGACAAAATGACAAACTAGGAGATGTTGTATTTGTTGACAGCGATGACTTTGTAAAGCTTCCACCAGTACAGACAGTTCTTAAGTATGGCAAAAAGGGAAAGATAGATACAATTCCTGTTAGGGTTGGAGCAAAGCTAACAGAGATAGGTACTCTTGAACTCTATTGTCGTTCTATTAATACACCTCATAGATGGAGGCTTCAATTTAACCTTCGTAAAGAAGAAAAGAGGCCTATTTCACAACAACTAGAAGGGGTAAGAGTTGTTTCTAAAAAGAGACAGGATGATGAAAACAGACTTACTGATTTAGATCTAAAGGCAATAGAGAGAGCAAAGGAGCTTCTTGATAGATGTTTTAGAGCAAAAGACCAAAAAGAGGCTATAAAGCCAAGTCAGCTTGCCAAGCTTCTCCCTCAAGCAATAGAGATGGAAAGAGATCTATGGCCCCTTCCTATCTTAAGGGCACTTTGTGATCATCTAATAGAGCTTTCTCCTCAAAGGGCAAAGTCTCCTAGTTATGAGTCTAGATGGTTTAACTTGACTGGTTTTTGCTTAAGGCCTGGTGCTGGAGAGGCAACAGATCCATGGCGTATAAAGGCACTTTGGCCATTATTCTTTAAGGGACTATTTTTTGCTAAGGATCAACAGTGTCGTCATGAGTGGTGGATATTTTGGAGACGGATTGCTGCGGGGCTTACAAAAGGACAGCAAGAACAACTCTTATCTTTAATGACACCAGTTCTTATACCGAAAACAAGTAAAAGGAGAAAGCGAAAGCAAAAGGCTATAAAGGTGAATAAAGAAGAAAGAAGACAGATGTGGCTTACTGCCTCATGTCTTGAACGATTGGATATTGACAAAAAGATTGAACTTGGAAGGGCTTTGTTAAAAGAAGTACTAAGGGCTCCTAAGTGGACTCAAGGGCTTTGGGCACTTTCTCGCATTGGCGCAAGGAATCTATTCTATGGTCCTGCAGATAAGGTAGTAGGGGCATCTGAGGTATTGTCTTGGATAGATGAGATCAAAAAGAATGATCAGCTTTCACCAAAGGCTGTGATTAGTGCTGTAGTATCAATGGCAAGACTTACAGGTGATAGATATAGGGATATACCAGAGTCTTATTTATCAGAATTAATTACATGGTTGAATATGCTTGGTGCTAGTAAAGAACAGCTTCTGCCCTTAAAGGAGGTAAAGACGGGTTTAGATCAAAAAGAAAAGATAGAGATGTTTGGAGAGAGCTTACCAGAAGGTTTAGTGTTAACAGGAAATTAGCTAACTTATTATGAAGATATTTACAGGTGCTAGAGTATTTGCATTCACATTTCTATTGCTTGGGTTGGCATGTGTAGGTATTGGAACGTGGAAGGCTGCAATTGGGCTACAGGCTAAAAGATGGCCAAGGGCAATTGGGCGTATAATTATTTCAAAGGCTCAACCCTTACGTGCTAATCAAAAGATAAGGATTGCGGCATCTTGTATCTCTCTTGATTATATCTATTTGGTAGGGGATAAGGTCTATGATGGGCATAATCTAGATTCTGGATGGAGTTGTTTTTCTTCACCTAAGCGAGTAAAAGAAATCCTTAAGAGATATCCTACAGGTAAAAAGGTTTACGTATACTATAATCCTAAAAATCCTTCTCAAAGCCTTCTTGAACCAGGGCTCAACTGGTCCATATATTTCTTATGGGGGGTTGGGCTTATAACCATATCTGCTTCTTTACCTATGTTGCGCAAAAGGAGTGTATAAGACCAGTGAATTTTAACGAATAAATCACAAATTTATTTTTTAAACTTGACAACATAAAGTCAAATCGTCTATATGAATGGAATTGGAGCTGGTGTTTATCACACAAGGCCCCTTTAACAAAAATTATTAGGAGGATATGAGTATGAGCTTCCAGATCACAATTGATTACGACAAATGCCAGGGCGATGAGGAATGCGTGAATGCTTGTCCTGCAGAAGTCTATGACTTTGAGGACGGCAAGCCAGTAATCGCACGTCCCGAGGATTGCTTGGGCTGTGAGACCTGTGTTGAGGTTTGCCCAGTTGGTGCGATTACTGTTGAGGAAGTTTAGTTCTCACCTTTTTGAGTCTTTTAAGGATACCTTTTTGGGGTATCACTCAAGTTAAGAAAGGGGCAGGAATGCCCCTTTTTATTTTTTAGGTAATATATCAACTGTTGCTAGGGAGTGTTGCTATGGAATTTAGGTGGACAGATAAAGATATTTTGGAGTTAAGTGGAGAGGCTCTAGTTGTTGAAGTTTATGAAGGTAATGAACTTGGAAGTTTTGGTCAAATAATTGATAAAAATATGAATGGACTTTTGGCTGATTTTTTAAAGGATATACATTTTAAAGCAAAAGAAGCTCAGTGCGCATTTATGCCAGGACATAAAGGGGTTAAGTTTAAAGATATAATTATAGTTGGACTTGGTAAAAAGGATGAACTTAAACTAGATACTATTAGAAAGGCCTCAAAAGCAGCTATAGATAAAGCTAAAGAGATATTTCATAAAGAGGTCTATTTTGAGCCTCTTGGATATGAGGTTCTAAAAGATAGTGCAATTGAGGCACTTGTAGAAGGTGTTATCATTGGAGATTATAAGTTTGATAAGTATAAACAGAAAAAAGAAGATGATGAAGATATAGAACTTACAAATATTAGTATTGTGTCTAAAATAGACATTTCAGAGAGTATTAAAAGGGCTCAGATTGTCTCTGAAAGCGTTAATTTTACAAGGGATATAATAAATGAGCCTGGAAACATTATAACTCCTAAAAAACTAGTAGAAATTTCCCAAGATATAGCAAAAGAATGTGGACTAGAGTGTGAAGTCTTTGATTATCCCCTCCTTTTAGATAAAAATATGAATGGTATATTAGCAGTGGGAGGGGGCAGTGAAAATCCTCCATTTTTTATACATCTTACATATAGACCTCAGAATGCCAAAAAAAAGCTAGTAATTATTGGTAAAGGGGTAACCTTTGACAGTGGTGGGCTTGATATAAAACCACCTAAATCTATGAAAACTATGAAGTGTGATAAATCTGGTGCTTGTGCAGTTTTAGGTATTCTAAAAGCAGCAAGTCAATTAAAATTAAACGTAGAAATACATGGACTTATCTCTGCTGTAGAAAATATGCCCAGTGGTAAGGCGTTTCGTCCTGATGATATTGTAGTTTTTAGAAATGGTAAGAGTGTTGAGATATTAAATACAGATGCAGAGGGAAGACTTATACTGGCAGATGCTCTTATATATGGTTCAGAGCTTAATCCAGATATTATGATAGATATTGCTACCTTAACAGGTGCATCAATGGTTGCGCTTGGAAGATTTTGTTCTGCGCTTTTTACTCAAAATCATGAATTATCACATAAAATTGTGAAATTAGGAGAAGAGACAGGAGAAAAATTCTGGCCACTTCCTCTTGATCAAGACCTCCAAGAGGAGATCAAGGGGGTTGTTAGTGATATAAAAAATGTTGGTTCTAGCTATGGTGGAGCTATAACTGCAGCGCTTTTTCTTAAAGAGTTTGTAGATGATAAGGTCAAGGACTGGATGCATTTAGATATTGCAGGTCCAGCCTTTTTAGAAAAGCCATGGAAATATTATAGTGAGGGGGCAACTGCTACTCCAGTAAGGACAATATTAAAGTGGCTTACCACTCTTTAAAAAATTAGAAAGCGCAGTCTTAGCATCTAAAATATCTTTTTGAATTTGTTCTATAAGCGCTTTAGGGCTAGAGAATTTTTTTTCAGCTCTAAGGCGCTTAATTAGTTTAATCCTAATAGTTTTTCCGTATATGTCTTGACTAAAGTCAAATATATGAACCTCTGCTGAAAGTTGTTGTCCTCCAAAGGTAGGATTGTAACCTATGTTTAATACTCCTTCATATTCTTTATTCTCAATTTTTACAAATACAGCATATACTCCCACCTTAGGGCACAATTGATCTTCCTTTACCAATATATTGGCAGTAGGAAAACCTAGAATAGGTCCTCCTCTGCGTGCACCTTCTATAACTTCACCTTTTAACTCAAATGGACGCCCTAACATCTTACAAGCTGTAGCTACCTTACCCTCGCTTACCAATTCTCTAATTAAGGTTGAGCTAACAATTAAAGATCCAACTACAACAGGTGCTACAACATGTACCTGAAAATTATATAGAGCTCCTTGGGCCTTTAAGAAGTTTATATTACCTTCTCTATTTCTACCAAATGAGTAATCATAGCCAACAATCAAGTTTGAAACCTTTAGCCTTTCTACTAGGATGTTTTTTACAAAGTTAGTGGCAGATGTGGCTGCAAAATCTTTAGTAAATGGGATACAAATTAGAATATCTATCCCTTGCTCTTCAATCCATTCTATTTTTTGTTCTAGATCGCAAATAAGTTTGAGAGGTATTTCAGGCCTAAGTACTCTGGTTGGATGAGGATGAAAAGTAATAGCGATAGAGTGCCCGTCTTGGGCTTTAGCACATTCTATGGTCTTTTTAAAAAGGGCCTGATGTCCTAAGTGTACACCATCAAAGTTTCCAATAGTAATGCTAGGATTTTTAAGATTTGAGGGAATATTTTGTAGTCCCTTAACAAAAATCATATATTATTTTTGCCTCCTAGCTTTGTTGTTCAGTTAAGAGAAACTAACTCGAACACTTGACAAGTGCAATACATCCTTTTAAATAAACTTGCTTTTTTGTAAAAATGAGGCCGAAGTGGCGGAATTGGTAGACGCGCTAGATTCAGGATCTAGTGGGCATTATGCCCGTGGGAGTTCGAATCTCCCCTTCGGCACCATAAGTGATAGACTAATCTTTTTGCAAATTATTGATATATTAAGCTACATTATCCACTTCTGTAGGGTGGGTAATAGTTTTTTTATGATTAGATGAACTTTCTAGCATGGTTGGTTCAAAACGACAGACTTTATTTCTACCGCTTTTTTTAGCCTTATAAAGTGCAATATCTGCAAATCTTATAGCTTCTTTAAGAGATCTTGCATCTTGTGGAAATTCCGCAACTCCAATACTTACTGTAATATGTACAATGACGCCATTGTCTACTTTGATATGAGTTGATTCTACATTTGCTCTTATCTTTTCAGCTACATTTACACCTGCTCCACTTTTTATCTCTGGTAATAGGACAACAAATTCTTCCCCACCATATCGAAATACAAGATCAGATGCCCTTATACTGTCTCTTACTACAGAAGCAAATTTTTTAAGTATAGTATCTCCAGCTTGATGTCCATAAGTATCGTTTACCATCTTAAAGTGATCAATATCCAACATAAATATACCAACAGTATTGCCTTGTCTTTTTGCTAAGTGTTCATATTTTACAATATATTCTTCTAAAAAGCGTCTATTATAACAACTAGTTAGAGGGTCTTTAAGAGATTGCATTCTTGTAATCTGGAACAACCTTTGAGACTCTAGTATAGGTGCGGCTTCTTCAAGATATTTTTTTATAAAGGGAAGTTGTTTTTTAAACTCCTCATATTCCTCAATAACATCGTAGAATTTCACAACCATACCAATGCGGCCCCCCATAACTACAGGGATACAATAGTGGAATAAGTTAGTATCTTCTAAGCAATTATAAGGACATAAAAGTGGATTGTTCTTAGAGTCGATCATCTCTGCATTTCTTTTGGCTCTACAAAGTTCTGGGTTTACAAACAATTCATTCATTACAGGTTTAATGTTTAGGGAACTATGATAGTATTTTATCTCCATTCTATTTTCAGAATTATTTACCTCAAAGATTATAAAGTTTTCTCTATTAAAGGTTTTAATAAAGACAAAGGCCAGTTGTTGATATATTTCATCTTGTGCATGGACTCCTTCTATATATTTTCTAAATCTACTTGCATTAAGGAGTTGTTCCATTGTTTCTTGGATTGCTCTAAGGGTTGGTCTTCTTTGGAAGGATAATGAGCCAAATATCTCAGTAAGCTGTTCAAAGGAGCAAGTAAAAAATTTACTAAATATATTTACAAAGCAATTGAACCAGTTTGTTGCTTCAATGATTTCATCCTTACTATTTTTCCAATAGACTGGACAATCTTCACATGTAGCAAATTTGTTTTCTTTTAAGAACTTACAATGTCTTCTGTACTCAGGGAAAAGGGCATTAGAACCAACAGCTAAGTAACATAAATAATATTTATTCCCATATACAATACAAGATTTATTATCACAATTTAGATATTCCCAACAATTGATTTTGTTTGAAGAGATTCTTTTAGAAAAGTCACCTTGTGCAATATTCTTTACAGTCTCTTTTAGCTCTGTGAAAAAGTGGGACATCTTATTACTATAGTGATAACCTGCTCCAATTAAAGCTAAAAGGGCGAATAAAAATGCTGAGCCAAAAATAGTAAGTATTATTTCTTTTTTAGCAAAAAAGGCACTGCCATTATAGATTAATATATATCTAGCTACAGGTTTACCTGAAAAGTCATATAACAGAAACGTTTTATAAAATAGTTTGTTTTTTAAGGATATAGAATTAAAACTATTTAACATATATGGTTTTAAGGTGATACTACCTCTTTTGATTAGAATTTTGTAATTTGTCAGATTAGAATTATATGATGATGATATAAATTGATTAGTAATTTGATACATATTAGACATTAAATTTTCTTTATATATTTTTTTATTTACTAACAGATAACATGACCAATTTTCTGGGAGTGGAATACTTTTAAAAACCACTTGTAAGGGTAAAATCGCTTCAACTGCTCCTACCCATTTATTGTTATATTTTATAGGAACTGCAGCACGCAGTCCTAAACCGATTATTGGAGAAATTTCTATGCCTTTTATAATTCTATGTTCTTGATTAACAATTGTAGGAATTTGTCTTTTTTGGCTTACATTATCTCCAAATTTGTTGGAATTCCATGTCCTTAACAAAGATGTTCCTTTATTGTTATAAAAATGTAACTCAATATTGTAGTTTCCTGTAGACAGTTTTACATAATCTATTAATTTTGATACCTCATTTTCTAGTGCTTGTTTATTATTGGAGGCCACATATTTTGATATTTCAGGAACTGCTCCTATAGAACTTGCCTCTACTATTAACATATTTAGTTTTTCATTTGTGATTTCATGAATTATTGTTTTTACTGCATGAAATCCATTTTTTACATCACTGTTTATATAATGGGATAAGAGAATATTATTTAAAAGATATAAAGTAAAAAATATACCAGGGATAAAAAGGAATAAGGTAGAATAAATAAAATATTCTTTTATTTGCCATTTGTGATGAAATTTTAAAATTTTGTTGACAATAAAAGACATTGGTTTCCTCTATCAATTAAGAGAACACAGTTTATGACAATGTACTATTTTATTCGGATAACTATTGGAATAGGTTTAAGATTGTAGAGTTTTTAGGATAGGCATTTATTTTGCAGAGAAGAGGAGTATGCCAGGATACAAAGGACATATAACAGGAGGATTAGTTATAGGTTCTGCTGTTGTATATGTAAGTATTATTTTAGGTTGGCTGCATCCTAGTATTACTAAATTGATAGTTATATTTGGATTGATATTAGGAGGGGCACTATTTCCTGATGTAGATACAGATTCTAAAGGACAAAATTTATTTTACAGTATTTTAGTTATTGTAGATATTTATTTAATTATAAAGAAAGAATATAAGGGGGCTGCAATACTGGGCTTTTTAGCGCTACTTCCTGCGTTAGGACATCATAGAGGGTGGACTCATACGTGGTGGGCAATGTTTTTAGTACCAATACCAATAGTTGTGATTACAATAGTGGTATTTCATTATTCATGGCATACTGCTATAGTTTTTTATACCGCAGCAGTTATAGGATACCTTTCACATCTTATATTAGATTTTCTTTTATAAATCAAAACCTCAAAAGAAGTTATGAGTAAATAAATTGCACAAGTTAATTTAGTTCATTATGATTACAGAAAAATTTTATCAGACGTTCTGTGGAGACTAAGCCTATGATTACTTTATTAGACTATGGTGCGGGGAATGTAAGAAGCGTAATAAATGCTATTGAGAGTCTTGGAGAAACAGTAAAAGTTGTAACAGATCCTCAAGATATAATAAATGCAGATAAATTAGTTTTTCCTGGTGTTGGAGCATTTGGGAGCATGATTGCAAGTTTAAAAGAGAAGGGCTTTTTTGAGCCACTTCTTTATTACTTAAATTCCAATAAGCCTTTTCTTGGAATATGTCTTGGGCTTCAAGCCTTATTTAAAGAAAGTGAAGAAGCGCCAGGCATAAAAGGACTTTCATTTATAAATGGTAGGGTAAGGAGATTCCCGACAAACTTCTGTGTTCCTCATATTGGCTGGAACGGAATTAAGATAACCCAAGATTCCTATATCTTTAATGGGCTAAAAGGTGATGAGAAATTTTACTTTGTGCACTCATTTCATGTTGATCCTAAAGATGACTCTGTTGTACTTACTAAAACTGACTATGGTTATGAATTTGTAAGTGCTATACAAAAAGGAAACATAATAGCTACTCAATTTCATCCTGAAAAGAGTGGACATGCAGGTCTTAAAGTCTTTAAAAACTTTATTTCCCCACCTCAAACAACATATATCCCTGAGATACGTCTAAGCACTACAAAACTTGCTAAGAGGATAATTGCGTGTCTTGATGTAAGAAGTAATGATCAAGGAGATTTAGTTGTAACTAAAGGTGACCAATATGACGTAAGAGAAAAGGGTAGAGTTAGGAATTTAGGAAAACCTGTTGAACTTGCAAGGCGTTATTATGAGGAAGGCGCAGACGAGATAACGTTTTTAAATATAACAGGTTTTAGAGATTTCCCACTTAAAGACATGCCAATGCTTGAGGTATTAAAAGAGACCTCTAAGAATGTATTTGTTCCTCTAACCATAGGAGGTGGTATAAGAGATTATACAGATAAGGATGGTAGGTTTTATTCTGCATTAGATGTTGCTTCTGAATATTTCCGTTCTGGTGCAGATAAGATTTCTATTGGAAGTGATGCAGTTTTAATTGTGGAGGAATACTTAAGAAATAAAAAGAAGACTGGCAAATCTTCTATAGAAGAGATTTCTAGGGTATATGGAGCACAAGCAGTAGTTATATCTATAGATCCAAGACGCATATATGTAAATTCACCAGATGAGACAGCACATCCGGTTATAGAGACTAATTTAACAGGACCGAATGGACAGAGATATTGTTGGTATCAATGTACTATAAAGGGGGGTAGAGAAGGAAGGGATGTTGATGCCATAACCCTTGCTAAAGTATGTGAGGAATTAGGAGCGGGGGAGATCCTTTTAAATTGTATTGATAGAGATGGAACTAATCTTGGCTTTGACATAGAGCTTATTAAAGCAGTTAAAAGTGCAGTAACGATACCAGTAATTGCATCGAGTGGTGCTGGTTGTGAAGAGCACTTTTATGATGTGTTTAAAGAAACAGATGCAGATGCAGCTCTTGCAGCAGGAATATTTCATAGAAGAGAAGTCTCTATTAGGGCTGTAAAAGAATATCTAAAAGAAAAAGGAGTAGAAATAAGAAATATCTAAAATGTCTGATTCAAAAAAGGGGGCAAAGCCCCCTATAGAATTTAGAACATATTTTTTACATCAGCTAATTTAATATGACTATCTTTTGCAACTTCAATCTTTTTAATGATAAAGTTATCATCTCCTGTATTTTGTACAGTAAGTAAAATACGTGGACTATGATAGGCTAAGTCTCGTACTACTTGAGCATGATCAAAATCTACATTATTGTATATGTCTTGAAGTTGATAAGCAGTCATTTTTTGTGGCATTATTTTACTTATCCCAAAGAGTACTGCTGCTGCTATTATCATAGCAATAATAGAATTTATTAAGACTTTCATTAAGCACCTCCTCACTCAAACTAGTTTCCCAACCCCTTATATAGAGGCAGTAGTAAACAGTTAATTATACGTTATGGTAGCGTTAAATAAAAAAGTACGCAACAATAAATTTATATTTAAAATTTTGGCTTGACCGTTATAGTTTATAAACTATAATGGTAAATGTAAAATTAATAAAAAGATTAGACATAATTTGTTTTTTATGTTAATTAATAAAGATAAAATTATTAGATAAAAAATTTTTTGCATATTAAATTAATTATAGTTAATTTTTTCTTGTTTTTATTGAAGTTTTATAGAAATTTAAGGGATATTATTGTGATAACCAATTAATTATAGTTGAAAGGAGAGGGAGATGAGTGAAAAGAAACTTTGTAACATCTCAAGGAGAAATCTTATTGCAGGTGCAGGGAAGATAGCTATTGGTTCTGCTATTGCTGCTTCAGCTTTATCTATGGGGTTTGATGTAAAAGAGGCCGATGCCTCTAGAAGATCTTTAAAGTGGGGCTGGGGTTATAAAAAGTTAGATCCTAAAGAAGTAGGAAAGATTGCCTATAATCTTTGGTATAAAGGGTGCTGTTGTTATGCTGTTGTTGGAGCAATGGTTTTACCCTTAAGGCGAAAAGTAGGAGGACCTTATAAAGGGTTACCAATAGATGCTTTTAGATTTGGACATGGTGGAGTAATTGGTTGGGGTACTATTTGCGGTACATTATTAGGTGCAGGTATTGCTACTAGTTTTATAGCAGGGAAAACAGGTGAAATGATGTTAAATGATATCATGGCTTGGTATACAGAAACTAAGTTACCTGAATACAAACCCGCTCATCCCAAATATCAAGGTTCTATGCCTGTAACCATTAGTGAGTCTCCTCTTTGTCATGTATCAGTTGGTAAGTGGATGAAAAAGGCAAATAAGAGTTTTAAGAGTGCTGCAAGAAGAGATCGTTGTGCAAGACTTGCAGCAGATGTAGCAATACATACTGTAAAGATTCTTAACCAATGGGTTGATGACGATTATGAGTACTATATGGAAAATGAGCCGCAGGTAGCTAAGTACGGTATCACAGCCCAAAATAACTGTATGGAATGTCACGCAAAGGGTATACCAAGCATCCCTGGTAAGTAATAGGTAAAGATAAATATAGAGGGCTGAGTTTAGTTTATTGCTCAGTCCTCTTTTTTATTTTTATTTCTATATCTTTTGCCCCTTGAGTACCTTTAAGGGCCTTTATAAAACCTTCTATCACTCCTTTAAAAGAGTCTCTTACATATCTTTTAAGGGGAATTAATCTACCATTTACAAATAAATAAAGTTGCTGTTTATCTTTATATGGGAAGAGATACGAAAGTATAAAATCTGCTAAGCCTTTTACATCTTCTTTATCAAAAATGGGTATAGTTGTATCGTATAACTCTTTATATTCTTTTTTTATAGCTAAGGCTATTACATTAGGTACTTGATCTTTTAAAAGGGATTCTTTTGTAGGGTTGGAGGATACCACCTCGATCTTTGAAATATGAGGGGAGTGTTTGAATCCTTCACATATTATGATATCTACATTTGATAAAAATTTAGAGGAGATCCATAAAGGGTTTTCAAGGTTGGTATTATCTGTATAAAAGATGGAACCAGTTGCTCCTATGAGTCCTATGTTCTTTATACCATCTTTTGAATATAGATCTGTATCACTACCTGGTTTATGAGAAATTATATTGTGGTGGGTGGATTTGAGTATCCCAATTTTAAAGCCTCTATCTTTTAGTTCTGAAGCAACTTTTCTGATTAAGGTTGTTTTCCCACTGTTGTGCCAGCCAATAAAACTTATTATAGGAAACTTTTGTTTCATATCCCCTCTTTTTGTTCTTTAATGATATTTTTTTATTCCGATCATATTTTTAATAATATTTTTATAGAGTATAACAAAAACTTTAAACTTCAATGCTTATAATTAATTAATCAAAAAGATAAAAGAGGTAATTATATGCATCGTACAAAAATAATAGCTACTCTTGGACCTTCAGTTTCAACCCTAAATCGTATGAAAGCCCTTATAAGGGCAGGTTGTGACATTGCAAGGATAAATACTGCTCATGGAACACTAGAGGAGCACAGGGAACTGATAGATTTATTTAGAAGGGCAAGTAAGGAGGTAAATAAGACTACTGGAATATTACTAGATATAAAAGGGCCAGAGATAAGAACAGGAGATTTTGAACAAAATGTTCTAGTGCTAAAAACAGGACAACAACTTATCTTAACTCCAAAGCCTATTCTTGGAACAAGTGAAAAGATCTATATAAACACAAATATTGCTCCTTATATAAGACCTCAAGATATAATCTTGATTGATGATGGCAAGATTGAATTAAGAGTTTTACAGATTAAAGATGAAGAGGTAATAACTCGAGTAACGCGAGGAGGCACAATAAAATCTAGACGAGGTGTAAATATCCCCGGTAGAACTATAGAAACCCCTTATTTGACTAAAAGAGATGAGGAGGCAATAAAGTTTGCACTAGAAAACGATATAGATTTTATTGCTGCATCATTTACCCGTTCTTCCTCTGATATATATGAGATAAGACAAAAGATGTTTGAGATTGGTGGTTGTATCCCTATTATTGCCAAAATAGAAAATAAAAGTGGCATAAGACGTATCAATAACATTCTTACAGTAGCTGATGCTATAATGGTGGCTAGAGGAGACCTTGGAGTTGAGCTTAGGGTAGAACAGGTCCCTGCAGCACAAAAACATCTGTTAAAACAAGCCAAAAAACATGCTAAGCCTGCAATAATTGCAACTCAGATATTAGAAAGCATGGTAGAAAATCCTACTCCTACTAGGGCTGAGGTTTCTGATATTGCAAATGCTATCTTAGATGGTGCAGATGCCCTTATGCTTTCTGAGGAAACAGCAATGGGTAAGCATCCAGTTGAAGCTGTAAAGATGTTGAATAGAACCGCAAGGGCCGCAGAGGTAATGTTATTTAAACATAAGAAGTTCTCTGAACTTTCAGGTGGTATATCTCACAATATTAGCAATGCAGCAGTACTTCTTACTAAACAAGTACATGCAAGGGCAATTGTGTGTATTACACGATCAGGGAAAACAGCAAGGCTTATATCTAGGCATAGGCCCCAGGCTCCTATAATTGTTGCGACATATTCTCAAAAAGTATTGCGTCGGACCTCTATTTTGTGGGGTACTATGGGATTTGTTATAGAAAAGGGGGAGACTACAGATGAGGTGATTGAGAATACTATGGAGGAAGCTTTAAAAAGGGGACTTATACATAGAAAAGATGTATTAGTAGTTTCTGCAAGCGATCCTTCTGGAATTCCTGGTACCACAAATGTACTACGTGTACACATAATGGGAAGTATTATTGGTCGAGGGACTGCTTTTGGCTCTGCCCATGTATGTGGATTTGTAGTGTTGGATCCAAATTATAATAAAGACTCCAGTCAAAATACGGTTCTTGTAGTTGAAACTATGCCAGATTTAGAGATAATACTTCGATTTGATGCAGTAATTATAGATAGCTACTGTTATGATCCTGCTATACTAAAAAAGGCGGAGAAAAAAGGAGTAGTTATAATGGCTGGGGTTAGAGGAATAATTGATCGAGTAAAAGAAGGAGAAATATTAAATATAGATCCAGAAAGGGGGGTTATTTGGAGGTGACAATACAAAAACAACTTGTTAATATCCTGTAGATTTTATCTAATAACTTAAAAAATAGGGTGTAGTTTTAATTTAAAATAAAACAGTTTAAGATTTTGTAATTAAAAAAGACAGTGGAGGCAGAGCAAGTTTTTTATGGATCAAGAAAAGCTTGAAAGACTGAAAGAGATAATTTTAAAAAATTCCTTTAAATATTGTGAAGAGCCTTGTTTTAAATTAACGTCTGGGGCAACAAGTCAATATTATTTTGATTGTAAACAAACTACATTAGATCCTGAAGGAGCACATCTTGTAGGAGAAATATTATATGAAATTGTCAAAGACTGGCCCATAAAAGGTGCAGGAGGGTTAACCCTTGGTGCAGATCCAATGGGATCTGCCCTTATGCATACCGCATATAAATATGGTAAAGAAATATATCACTTTATTGTACGAAAAGAAAAAAAGAAACATGGTACTGCTAGATGGGTGGAAGGGGTTTGGAAAAAAGGAGATAAGGTTGTTATATTAGACGATGTTGTAACTACAGGTGGTTCAGTAATAAAAGCAATTGAAAGAGCAAAAGAAGATGGACTTAATATTTATGGAGTTATAGTTTTAATAGATAGAGAAGAGTTTAATGGCATGAAGAGGATAAAGGAAATAGTTCCTAATACTCCTGTAATAGCCATAGTTACAAGATCTGATATTATGAAACGTTATAAAAAAGAGATAAATTTAAAAACTATTAAATAACTAACTAAATAACCCATTAAAAGATGATTCAGACAACTATAATTCCCATCCCTCCTCCCTTCCCTTTTATAAAAAGAATTAAAAATTCAAGTTATTTAATAGAATATATACGTAAATTATCAGCTAATGCATAACCTCCAAGACAAATATATCCTGCATGTTGTAGAGCTGGATCGTTATCTTTAATTTCTATTGCAAGCTCATTGTTTCCATATGCTTGTATTAGATCATTTTTAACAACAAGTTTCAAATGATACCATTTAAGACGGGGTAATCTGACAGTGTTTTCTGCTAATTTTAATCTAGTAGACCCTGCAACTTTATATAGTTCAAAGCGATTACCTGCGATTTTTAATACATATGAGATAAATGGCTTTTGGTTAACTCTAAAGTAGATATAAATACCAATTATACCAATTATATTATAGTCCAAAGTTAAGATAAAGTTTTTTACTTTAATTTTATCATTACAAATTTTTTTCCGTAATCTTAAAATCTTACCTATCATATTATTACTTTCAACACCTGCTTCTATATATGAGTCTTTACCTTGCCAGTTCCCAAAAGGAGCAGATTGACCAATACCATATTCATTAAAGGTTTCTATAAAGATTGGTTTACCCAATTCAATTTGTGGATTAGAAACTTGATTAGAAGGAATTATAGTGGATACAGAAGGCTTTATTTGAGTTTTTGAATTAATTGAAGATATTGGCTGTCCTTGAGCATTGTATCTATAATAACTTTCTGGGACAAGTTCTGCTATCTTTTTAACTGCATTATCAATCATGACCCGGATTGCTTTTTCCATAGGAGTATTTTTGTATATGCTAAGTCCACCACCTAAAATTAATTTATTATGATATCCTCCACCTAATCCTCCTAGTTTCCAACTACTTGCTTTTCCTTCTACAGTTGTGGAATTTATTATGCGTCCAGTCCTTACATCAATAAGTCTAATATCTGCTGCAATATAAGCTTCATTTTTACCAACTCCTATCCCCCCAATTAATGGTACATTAAGAGGAATAGCTATCCCACCAACTCCTATGCCCTCTGCTTTTGGTTCAAAGGCAGTAATTGCACCAACTACAAGTATGTCTGCTCCTTCAAGTAATCCTCTTTGAGGGATATTTTGTCCAACTAAGCCTGATTGAGCTAAATTAAGTTCTCTTTGTACAGCTCCAAGTCCTTCATTACTTCTTTCGAGTACAATAAATTTCCCTGTTTGGAACAGGGCAGTAGTGAGCATATCCGCAATACCGCTTCCAATTTCTCCACTGCATTTTGCAGCCTTACATTTAAAACTAGCAACCGCTATCCTAGCTTTAGGACCTTTATATTTTAGAATCTCATTTACACTAGGGCCTTCGCTATTGACAGATGTAGAAATAGAACTACATGAGGCTACAAAGAGAGATATAATAGGAACAAAAATTAAGTATAAAAATTTTTTATCCATCCCTCCATACCTCCTCTTTAAAAAATTTTCTACTTAATTTTTATTTTGAATTTGAATAATTAATAATTATTATAATAATTCTCATATAAAAGTAAATAAAACAAAAAAACAGAGGACAAAAAAGAAGGAAAAAAAGAAGGGATATTATTAAATTAGGTAACTAGATTAAGTTTAATTATGAAATTTTATTTCAACCTCTCCACCTATATATCTTACCTTAGAAGCAGGTATTAAGAATCGTCTACTAAGGGCAGAGGCATTTCTATATATAAATCTAAAATATAGTAAAAAAGGCCTTCTCCATCCTCGTTCTACAACTACTGGGTCCCAGAGCCCAAATATGAATCTATATGGTGGGGTTAATAACTCTAGCTCTTCAAGTATCTTAGGAACATTTATTAGAAGTCTCATATAACCTTTATCTATTATAACTTGCCAAAGTTTACCTTTTCCCTGTCCAAAGTTTGCTAATACTTGTTTAGTATAGTTTATTCCCCAAGGAGCATCGGTATTTTTTATAGTTACAAGAACTATTTGTTCTCTTAATACTTCCATTTCTAATTGTTCTACTAAGCTTGCAGGTATTATTTTTTCACTACCACTCATATGTACATCTGTACCAGGTAACACAGCAGGATTTGCTTCTTTTAGGTTTATTAAAAAATGAGATTTTGTATCCTTTGGAATGTTTTGGTAAATTAGAGCAGAACCTTTTTCCCATGTAATCATTGTGGTTATAAGAAATATACTAATAATCATAGGGAACCAACCACCTGTTGGTATCTTACCAAGATTTGATGAGAAAAAGGCTGTATCAAACATCATAAAGACAATGAGTAGGGGAACTACATACCAAAATTTCTTTTTATCATAATAATTTCTTAGATAAAAAAGGATGCCCATCATAACAGTTGTGCCAATAAAAGCCCCAGTTACTGCAAGTCCATAGGCATCACCCAATGCAGCAGAGCTTTTAAAGATAAAGACTGTTGCAAGACATGCTATAAACATGCCCTTGTTTACTGCTGGTATGTATATTTGTCCTCTAGTTTTGGGAGATGTATTTATGATTTGTACTCTAGGAAACATCCTTAATTCCATTGCTTGCTTATAAGTGGAGAATCCCCCAGTAATCATGGCTTGACTTGCAATTATCGCTGCTAAGGTGGCAATTATCAAAAGGAATATATAAACTATATGTGGATAAGGAAGGGCAAGTGCATAAAATGGGTTCTTACAATTTTTATGGGAAAGCAAATATGCCCCTTGTCCAAAATAGTTAAGTAAGAGACAGATTGCTCCTACAAACCAAGCTAACCTAATTCCAAACTTTCCATAATGTGCTTCATCTGCATAAAGTGCTTCACCGCCTGTAATACAAAGTACGACATAACCTAAAATGGGGAATATTATGCTAATTGGGTGGTCAATTAGAAACTTGATTGCATAGTATGGATTAATAGCTTTTAAAAGCCAAAGAGAGGATTTAAGACTTAAAAAGCCAAGAGTAGCTATGGTTAAAAACCATACAATGATAATAGGAGAAAAAAACTTAGCTACTTTTTCTGTACCATGTCTTTGTACCATAAAAAGAGCAGTTAATATTACTACTGCAATAGGAATTACATATTCTGCTAGGTGTGGATATTGTACTTCTACTCCTTCAACCGCTGCTAAGACAGAAATAGAAGGTGTAATTACTCCATCGCTTAACAAAAGTGCACCACAAAGCATTGATAGGAATGCAGCCACAGCAAGTAATATTATAATCTTATGGCTTTTTATCTCTTTTAAAAGGGACTTTCCTGTATATCTAATAAGACTTAAAAGGGCAAAGGTACCACCCTCACCATTATTATCTAGTTCAAGTGCCATCCATGCATATTTAGTTGATAAAAATATAAAGGACCAAAAGATTAGGGATAACACTCCCATCACATTAAATACTGTAACAGGAAGGGTTTTAAACGTTAAAGAGAGTACATAAAGAGGAGAGGTACCAATATCACCTAATACACCACCAATTGCTAAATAGGCAAGAGCAATATTAGCAATAAGTCCAAGGTGTTCTTTAGAATTTTTACTGCTCAAATGCTCCTCCTCAATTCTCAAGTAAAATTTTTTATAAGCCTAAATTCAAACATTTTTAAAGCAAAACTACAAGATAGAGATTTTATATTTTATACTTGTCGTTAAGATTAAAAGGGATAAAAAGATTTTAAAAGGATCTTAAAGATAAAAGTCGCGATGAGAAAAATAACGGTTTTTGATATTATAAATCTTACTCCCAAGAATAACTGTGGCAAATGTGGTTATACTACTTGTATGGCATTTGCTGTAGCTCTTCTTACTGGAAGGGTAAATGCAAGGTCTTGTCCTTTTATAAAATTAGATGAACTAAAAGATATAGGCATAGATCTTAATGGGATAAAGGGTTCGCATGTAGATCCTGATACAGCTCTTTTAAAGGAGCTTAAAAGTAAGATCTTAAATATTAATCTTGAAAAAAAAGCTAAGGACTTGGGAGCAGAAATTATAAAAGAGGATGGACAAATAAGATTAAGATTATTCTACCTAGGTAAAAAAGTTATTATATCAAATAAATCAATCATAAGAGAGGACTCAAAAGAGTTAGATCCCAGAGATCAAATTCTTCTTTACAATTATGTATATTTTGGAGGATCTGGAGAGTTATCTGGTGAGTGGGTAGGACTTGAGTCTTTTCCTAATTCTATATCAAAAGTTAACACTATTAAAAGATATACAGAAGATAAGTTAGCTCAACATTTTGGTGAAGACGTTGAAGAGTTATATAAACGTTCTATATCTTTAATGGCTAAAAAAATCAAAAATTGTCATGCAGATCTTTGTCTGCAGATTCCAGTCTTACCAAAGATCCCAATACAGCTACACTTTTGGAAGTCAGAACCAGAGGAAGGGTTTGCTGCCCAAGCAAAGGTTTTATTTGATAAATATGCAATTAATTTTTTGGACTTAGAATCTCTTGTATTTACTGCAGAAAGAATGGCAGAAGAGCTTATAGGATAAGTACTATGAAGATATTACTTGTTGAGGATGACCTTAAGACAGCATCGTTTATCATAAATGGGTTTAAACAAGAAGGCTTTTCTGTAGATCATGCAAAAGATGGTGATGAAGGATTTTTACTGGCAACTTCTCAGGAATATGATGCTGCAATTATAGATGTCATGTTACCTATATTAGATGGATTAAGCCTAGTTGATAAGATTAGAGACAAAGATTTAGCCCTTCCTATACTTATACTTAGTGCCAAAGGCTCTGTAGATGATAGGATTAAGGGGTTACAGATTGGTGCAGATGATTATCTTGTAAAACCTTTTGCCTTTTCTGAATTGCTTGCCAGAATATATGCGCTTATTAGAAGGGCTAAATCTACAGAGAATGTAACTAGCCTAAAAGAAGGTGACCTTGTAATGGATCTTTTAAGAAAAAAGGTCTTTAGAAATGGTAGACAAATAGAGCTCCAACCCAAAGAATTTGCTCTTCTTGAATATTTACTTAGAAACAAGGGTAGGGTGGTATCAAAGACTATGATTATGGAGCACGTATGGGATTATAATTTTGATCCTCAAACAAATGTTGTTGAGGCTAGGATATGCAGGTTAAGAGACAAAATAGATCGACCTTTTAAAAAGAAGTTAATACACACTATAAAAGGACTTGGCTATGTCCTTGAAGATAAGGACTGATTTTTTTAAGACTCTTACTTTTAGACTCACCTTTTGGTATCTAATTCTATTTTCAATCTTTTCATTAATGGTATTCTCAATTGTCTATATATCTCTAGTACAACAACTATCTAAACGCTTAGATGCTGAGCTTTTAGATGAGGCAAGGGAACTTAAATCTATTTATGTTTCTCATGGTATAACTGCTTTACAGTCAGAGTTTAACAGAGAAGCAAAGTCTCAGGGTACAAATAGGATATTCTATAGACTTATTTCTCCAAAGTTAAAAGTAATTTTAACTACTTATTCTCCATATTGGTCTGAGTTATTTAGAGATAAAAGATTTTTATTACTAGCTAATAATAAAGATCATTTATTTACATTAAAGATTCCAGGGCATCATTATTACGTAAGAATAATATGTGAGCCATTGCCTGATGGAAATATTTTGCAAATTGGTATGACAATGAAAGATAACGAAAGACTTATGGAGAAATATAGAGAGACCTTTGCAACAGCCTTTTTTGTAATGCTTATTTGTGGGGCATTAACAGGCTGGTTAATTGTAAAAGGTGCTATAAAGGGGGTGCAAAGAGTAACAAATATTGTTGCAACTATTAATGCTTCAGATTTAAGTGCTAGAGTGCCTCTTAAGAATGAAGGATTAGAAATAGATGAACTAGCAAGGGCATTTAATAAGATGCTAAATAGAATTGAGAAATTAGTAATAGAGTTAAAGGAAGTTACAGATAATATTGCACATGACTTAAGAAGTCCTATTACACGAATAAGGGGTATTGCTGAGACTACAATAACAGCTAAAGAAGATATAGAAGATTATAGAGAGATGGCATTAAATATTATAGAAGATTGTGATAGAATTATAGAAATGATAAACAACATGTTAGATATCTCTCAAATACAGGCTGGAGTAGCAAAAGTAATTAAAGTAAGAGCTAATATAGTTAAAATTATAAGAGATGCTGTTGAATTATTCCAACCTGTAGCTGAAGATAAAAATATAACTCTAAATATAAAGATACCTAATGAGAATATATATGTATTAGTTGATATAGGTAAAATACAAAGAAGTATAGCTAATATTTTAGATAATGCTATAAAATATACACCTAGTGGGGGCAAAATTACTATCCTTTTATATAAGAAAAAAGATTCTATTGAAATAGAATTTAAAGATACAGGGATAGGTATATCACAAGAAGATTTACCGAAGATTTTTGATAGATTTTATAGATGTGATAAGAGTAGGTCCACCCAAGGAAATGGTTTGGGATTAAGTCTTGCTCTAGCCTTTGTAAAGGCACATGGAGGAGATATAACAGTTGAAAGCTCTGTAGGAAAGGGAAGTAGTTTTAAGATTATATTACCAGCAATATCGTAATATCCTGCCTAACATTACCAAATGGTAATCTTAAGATAATTTATTGGTAATAAAGTCATATTAATTTCCTCTAAAAAAATAAGAGGGAATTATATGGAAGGATACAAACTTTTTTTTAAATTGAGAGGGGTATTAGTTGCTCCTCCTATATTGTTTGCACTTTTTTGTCATTTATATGAATCAGAAAATATATGGATTACTTGGGTACCAGGAATAACTCTATTTTTATTAGGACTCCTAATAAGATTCTGGTCTCAACTACACCTTAAATATAGATTAAACACACCTAAAAGGTTAACTAGTACAGGCCCTTATTCTCTAGTTAGAAATCCTATTTATATAGGGAATAGTCTTATCATAATTGGACTTATATTTATGTTGGAATTAGTTTGGTTTGTGCCTATAGCAGCGATATGGTGCTTTACCATTTATAATTTAGTTATAACTTATGAAGAGAATCATCTATTAAGTAAGTATGGAATTAAATATATAGAATATCTTGATACAGTTCCTAGATGGATACCAAATCTTAAACGATTAAAATATCTAGTTCTAAATCGAACACAAACTATTAATTATAGATTATTTATATCTAGTATTTTAGCAGAAATTCACTGTTTAATTTGGCTTATTATACCAATATATAAAGAATTTATAATTTTTAATTTATTCAGGATAAAAATATAGAGGAATAAAAAAGATAATTATGAATCTCAATTATATTTTATTTTATAAAATAAATCAATTTGCTGGACAAAATAAGTTTATAGATTTGTTATTTATATTATTAGCTAAATATATGCCTTTTATTTTTATCTTTCTATTAGCATTAATGTGGTTTAGAAATAATAATATTTATAAAAATATAATATTATGTGCTATATATTCATCTATTCTGGGACTGATATTTAATTTTATTATATCTCTATTATATTATCATCCCAGACCTTTTGTTATACATTTAGGTCATTGCTTAATAAATCATAGTGCTGATAGTTCATTTCCATCAGATCACGCAACTTTTATGTTATCTATCGCGGTCGAATTATTTTTGTTTTCAAAGACAAGAAAGATCGCCTTATTATTATTGGTATTAGGTATGGTTGGAGGCTTTTCACGCGTGTTTTGTGGTATACATTTCCCATTTGATATTATAGGTTCTATGATAATAGCTGTGATAAGTGCAGTTATAATTTTTATGTTGAAAGATCAATTGACCTTTTTAAATAGAATTATTATATCTCATTTTTTAGAAATAAAATCTAAAATAAACTAGAGTAGATATTTACTGCTATAACCATATTAACTATGGAAAAAATAGATAAAAATACAATAAATAAAGATATATCTTTTTGGATTTTAATAATAATTGTCTTTTTGTCTATTCTACTTACCTGTTTTTATAGAGATTTATTTGGTATGGAATGCCGAAATGCTTTATTTGCTAAGGAAATGTTAAATCGTATAAAATTTATACCTACATATCTTAATATACCTTATCCTGATTATACACCAATTTATTTTTGGTTAGAGGTCTTTTTTGCTAGATTAATAGGTAAACTAAATACTATATCTGCTGTATTACCTAGTTGTGTATCATTTATAGGTATAATTACTATATTATATTTTTTTATAAAACCAATATCTAAAAATTTAGCTTTATTAACAGCTATTATTTTTTCTTCTTTTCCTAAGATATGGGATGCATCTGCTCATGCAACTATAGATATGCTTCTTAGTTTTACAATATCAATGACATTAATTTTTCTATATATATTTGAAAGAAAAAGAAATGAATTTTACTATAGTTACATATATTTAATTATTGCTATCATTTTTATGATAATATCTTTTTTTGTAAAAGGGCTAATTGGTATAGTATTACCTTCTACAGTATGGAATTTATATTTATTTTTTAAATATAAAAGGAAGTGTATTAAACGTATATTCTATTTCTCATTAATTTGTTTAATTATTGCTTTAGTTTGTCAATTTACTGAATTATATATTGATTATATAGAATATGGATTTAATTTTGTAAAGCAAGTTATTGCTTTACAAATAACCTCTCGTTTAATGAAACAATCTAATCATTCATTGTTATATTATATATTTGTAACAATTAGTTGTATATTCCCATGGCTATTAGTTCTAATATATCTCATTTTAAATAAAACAAAAGAAGTTCAAATTACTAAAAAGATTAATTATATATTTAATAATATAAATTTTACTTTATTAGAAACTGATCTATTATTATTTGGAATAAGTTGGTTTTTAGCAATTTTTATTATATTTGAGTTAGCTTCATGTAAGCATTCTAGATATATATATCCAGCAATGCCTGGACTTGCAATCTGTCTGGCTATTCTGATATATAAATTATATCAACATAGTAACAAACTGCTAATTTTTATAAAAAATATAGCATTATTTATAATTTTTGCCCCATTTATTCCAATAATATTGAGAATAAAAACTGTAACTCTGCATATTGATTTATTTATATTATGTATAGTAATTGCTTTTATATGTTGGTATTTAATTAAGTTCATCAGTATAAGAATTCGTCCTTGGGTCTATCTAGGATTTGCTATTATATTTTTAATGTCTTCCTTTTCTCTATTGTTCAACACAGTGTATAGTCAAATACAATCTGGTAGTCAATTTATGCATTGTGTAAATAACAAAGCTGAAAATATTTTCCATAATGTTGACAATATTTATGTTTATGTATATAAAATAAGAAGAGATGGTAATGGAGTTAAATTAGCTTATTATGCTTCACCAGATATAAAACTAAAATTTATTAATCAAAATATCTTATCAAAGATACGCCCTCCCTTTATCTTAATATGTTATAAAAAAGATTCACAAAAATTGTTGAATATTCTTCACAAAAAATATAAAACTCATCTCTTATGTAAGGGGCTTGTACATATGGTAGCAGTGGAAGGATTTTTAATAACAAAGGGTAGGGATAATGAATAAATATTTACCACTTATTTTATTGGGTGTATTGCTAAATGCATTTGCACAGATTGCTCTTAAACAGGGAATGAAGACAATAGGTAAGTTTAGCTTCTGTCTTCAAAATCTAATGCCTATAGCTACAAAAGTTGCTATAAATCCATATATTATCACAGGATTAGCATGTTATGTTATAAGTGTTGTTGTGTGGCTATTAGTGTTATCTAGAGTAGATGTCAGCTATGCCTATCCACTTCTTAGTATAGGATATATAGTTGTTGCACTTGCAAGTAAGGTATTTTTTGATGAGCCAGTTGGTCCTGTAAGGTGGGCTGGCATTATAGTGATATGTATAGGTGTTTATCTTATTACTAGGAGTGCTTCATGAGTCCATTTAAAAAAAGAGAGAAATTTTTGCCATTTTCTCGTCCAACCATTGGACAGCAAGAGATAGATGAAGTAACTGATTCTTTACGTAGTGGATGGATAACTACAGGGCCAAAAGTTTTAAAGCTTGAGGAATTATTTGTAGAGTATAGTGATGGAAAGCAAGAGGCAATTGCATTGAATTCTGCTACAGCAGGTCTTCATCTCGCACTTGTAACATTAGATTTAAGTCCTGGAGATGAAGTAATAACAACTCCTATTACATGGCCTTCTACAGTAAATGTTATAGAACATTGCGGCGCCACTCCTATTTTTGCGGATGTTGATAGAGATACTTTACAAATAGAACCTAGCTCTATAGAAAAAAAGATCACTTCAAGAACAAAGGCTATTATACCTGTACACTTTGCAGGTGCTCCATGTGATCTAGATAGAATTAGAGAGATAGCTAACTCACATAATATATCCATTATAGAAGATGCAGCTCATGCAGTTGGTACACAATATAAGGGCAGGTTAATTGGTTGTGATTCTGAGGTAGCTGTCTTTAGTTTCCATCCTATAAAGAATATGACTACTGGTGAAGGAGGGATGATCCTTTGCAGTGATCATGAGCGAGCTCAAAGGATGCGTATGCTTAGATTCCACGGTATTAGTAGGGATGCGTGGAAGAGATATTCAAAAGGTGGCATACCTCAGTATGAGGTGTATGAGCCCGGGTTTAAATATAATATGTTGGATATTCAAGCTGCTATAGGAATACATCAGTTTCATAAGCTTTCTTATTTTAATCATAGAAGATATATGCTTGCTATGAATTATCTACAACTTTTAAGAGATATACACGAAATTATGCCTCTTGCAGAGATGCCTTATGATCATGTGCATGCATGGCATTTATTTGTAGTGCGTTTAGATATTGATTCATTAACAGTATCTAGGGATGAGTTTATTATGGCTCTTCAAGAGTTAAACATTGGTATAGGCTTACACTTTCCAGCAATCCATTTGCAACATTACTATAAAAATAAATATGGTTATAAAATTGGAGACTTACCAAATGCTGAATGGAATAGCCAAAGGCTTTTTTCTTTACCTCTTTATCCTTCCCTAAGTGAAGCAGACCAAGAATATGTAGTAGATGCTCTAAAATATCTAATAGAGAGGTTTAAAAAGTAAAATATGGAGGCAGGCTTAGATATTCCTAAAATTTCTATTGTAACACCTATGTATAATGAAGAGGCAAATGTTGCAATATTTTGTAAAAGATTATTTTCTGTTTTAGAAAAGATAGAATATTCTTATGAAGTAATATGTGTTGATGATGGATCTAAAGACAATACGTTAGCTCTTTTAAAAGAGGAGCAAAAAAGACATCCTGAACTTGTAATAGTAGAGCTTGCAAGGAATTTTGGGCAACATGGTGCAGTAATGGCAGGATTAAATGCATCAAAGGGCCAATGGGTTATTACTCTTGATGCAGACTTACAAAATCCCCCTGAAGAGATACCTAAAATTATAGAAAAATTTGAACAAGGCTATGATCTCATTGGCACTATTAGACAAGCTAGAAAAGATACGCTTTTTAGACGTATAGCATCAAGGATTACTACCAAATTAGTATCAAAGATTTCAGGTATAGAATTAAAAGATTTTGGAAGTATGTTAAGGGGTTATAGTAGAGAGGTTGTAAATGGGATACTTGAAAATCCTGAATATAGAACTTTTATCCCAGCATTAGCTACATTTTTTGCTAAAAATCCCATAGAGATACCGGTTAAACATGAAGAAAGGGCAGCGGGGGAGTCTAAATATTCTCTACTTAAATTATTTAGTCTACAGCTAGATTTAATGACAGGATTTTCTCTTTGGCCCTTAAGGACATTGTTCTTTGCAGGGGTCTTTACTGCTCTTGTTGGTATAGGTTTTGGTTTGTTTTTGATTGTAATGCGGATTATACATGGGCCTGGCTGGGCAGCAGAGGGTGTATTTACTCTATTTGCAATACTTTTTTGTTTTATTGGAGCACAGTTTTTTGCCTTTGGACTCTTAGGAGAATATATAGGAAGGATTTTTCAAGCTGTTAGAAAAAGACCACCTTATATCATTAGGGAGATAAGCCGTGGAAGCCAAGCTTAAGCAAAATAGATGGATACTTATATTTTCGGCTTTTATTATCCTTTTTTTATACTTGGGATATAGGGCTCTTTGGACATGTGAGGGAAGATGGGCTGAAGTTACAAGAGAGATGCTTCTTACCCATGATTTTTTTCATCCTACTATAAATGGCTCTCCATATTTTGATAAACCTCTTTTAACATATTGGGTTATTTGCATTACTGCGTGGATAACAGGGCATCTAAATGAGTTAAGTGTGAGGATACCAAGTGCTATAGCTGGACTTATTGCACTTTGGGCTACATATAGTCTTGGTAAGCGTCTTTGGTCAAAACAGGTTGCTCTTATATCTTGTTGGATACTTCTTACGACATATGGTTTTTTGTTTTGGGCACGAACAGGCACAGCAGATATGGAAAATATGGCTGCTGTGATACTTGCTGTAAGTTTTTATTGGACTAGAAGGGAAAATCCTACCTTCTCTGATTTTTTGATATTTTATCTTATATGTTTTGTAGGTTCCTTATTTAAGGGATTAACAGCCTTTGTGTGTCCAGTATTAGCTATACTACCTGATGTAATACTAAGTAAACGAATTAAAAAATACTTAAGTATTTCAAATGTAGTAGCATTTATAATCGCATTTATTATATACCTTGCTCCTTTTATCTATGCTGCTGTTACAAGTCAGGGTTATAAAGAAAATGGGCTTTTTATGGTATTTCGTGAAAATATAGAAAGATATATACATCCATTTGACCATAGGTTACCTTTTTATTGTTATACTTATTACTTACCAATGTTAATGATACCTTGGGTACCTCTTTGGATTGGTGCCCTTATAAAAAAGGTAAAAGATTGGAAGACTATTAGTTATTCTGATAAATGGCTACTTTTTGTATGTGCAATGATATTTATATTTTTTACTCTTTCAGGTTCAAGAAGAAGTTATTATATACTACCTATTTTACCATTTTGTTGTCTACTAACAGCAAGTGCAGTAGTAGATTCATTAAAACTAAGATCAAGTATTATGGAAGTAGCTGAAATATGTGAGCTTATTATTTTAGCTTTTATAGCTATAGTGTGTGCATTTAGTCCATTTATATGGCCTATTCTAAATAATCACTATGGTTTTGTTGCTACTGCATATTTAAAGACTGCTACTTTAGTTATAGGGGTTTTGGCTATTATTGCCCTATTGGCATATATTTTATTGGCAGATATGATTTCTAATATATTTGGGTTAGCAGGTAAAATTTCATCTTTAATCATTTGTTCTGTTATTGTTATGGCAGGTTTTTTCATTTGGCAGACAAATGCAATAGAGGCATATAGGACCCAAAAACCTTTTGCCTTAAGCCTTAAGGTATATGCACAAGGTATTCCCTCTTATGATACAGCCTTTTATAAAAAGGTCTCTGCAAATGTCATATTTTATTTATCTCTACCAAAGCCAGTTACAGTGCTGCATTCTATAAAAGAGACAAAGGCATTTTTAGGCCTGAAAGGAGAAAATAGGGTCTTTGTTATAAGGCGTAGAGATTATTACAAGATATATAAATTTTTATCCTCTAAGTTAAAGGAAACTCCAGATATTGAAGAGCAGGTTTTCCCGTGGGATAAAAATTCTGGTAAAAAGTTTATGGCATGGTATCTACCGTCTCAATAGAGAGGTCAATATGAGTGTTATTTTGCTTGGTTATCACAACATGGGATGTATGGCACTTAAGGTTCTAAAAGAGTTAGGCTGTGATGTGCCAGCAGTGTTTACTCATAGGGATAATCCAAATGAAAATAGGTGGTTTAATTCATTATCTAATTTAGCAAAAGAGATGGGGATAGAGGTTTTTTACCCTGAAAATATAAATACTCCTAAGTGGATAGAAAAGATAAGGTCTTTTAATCCAGATATTATACTTTCTTGTTACTATAGAAATCTTGTTAAACAAGAGATATTAGATATCCCTAAAATAGGAGCATTTAATCTTCATGGCTCTCTTCTTCCTAAGTATAGGGGCAGGTGTCCTGTAAATTGGCAGATATTAAATGGAGAGAAAAAGGCAGGAGTTACATTGCATTATATGGTAGTTCAGGCAGATGCAGGGGATATTGTAGGACAAAAGGAAGTAGATATAGATGAAGAAGACACAGCAGTGACTTTATTTAAAAAGTTAGAGATTGCAGGAAGGCAGCTTCTTTTAGAGATGATACCAAGGCTTTTAGATGGTAGTGCCCCTCGTATTGTTCAAGATCATTCTAAAGCAACCTATTTTGGTGGAAGAAAGCCTGAAGATGGTATAATCGACTGGAGTAAAAGTGCTAGAGAGATATATAATCTAATTAGAGCTGTTACATGGCCTTATCCAGGGGCATTTACATATTTAAATGGGAAAAAAATAATGATATGGTGGGCAAAGCCGTATGAAGAACATGAAGATAATTGTCCTGTTGGTACTGTTTTAGAAAAAGATGGCGATTTTTTTGTGCAAACAGGAAAGGGGCAGTTAAAATTGTTAACAATATCTGAAGAGGGCAAAAGTCCGGATGAAAAATTAGATCCAAAGAATATTTTATCTAATGGAGTAATTTTAGGAAACTCTAAATAATTAAAAAGAAAGGTCTTATAATATGAAAGTCTTAATCCTAGGTGTAAATGGTTTTATTGGTAGTCATTTAGTAAGGAGAATTCTTACTACTACAGATTGGGAAGTTTATGGAATGGATCTTTCATCTGATAGGCTTGAATCATTAATAGATGAACCTAGATTTAGATTTCTTGAAGGTGATATTGCTATTAACAAGGAGTGGATTGAGTATCATGTAAAGAAATGCGATGTATGTCTTCCTCTGGTAGCAATTGCCACGCCTGCTTCTTATGTAAAGAATCCCCTAGCAGTATTTGAGCTTGATTTTGAACAAAACCTCAGAATAGTTCGTCAGTGTGCAAGGTATAATACAAGGGTAATTTTTCCTTCTACAAGTGAAGTATATGGTATGTGTCAAGATAAGGCGTTTAATGAGGAAACAAGTCTTTGTGTTTATGGTCCTATTTGTAAGCAGCGTTGGATATATGCTTGTGCTAAGCAAATGATGGATAGAGTAATATGGGCAATGGGACAACAGCAAGGGTTACAGTTTACTTTAATAAGACCATTTAATTGGATAGGACCAGGACTTGATAGTCTTACTACACCCAAGGAGGGAAGTTCTAGGGTAGTCACCCAATTTTTAGGTCATCTTCTGAGGAGAGAACCTATAAATTTAGTTGATGGGGGTAAACAAAGACGCTGTTTTACCTATGTAGATGATGGAATTGATTGTTTGATGAAAATTTTGGAAAATAAAGATGGATGTTGCGATGGAGAGATTTTTAATATTGGAAATCCTAATAATGACTATTCAATAAGAGAGCTGGCTGAGCTTATGATAGAGGTCCTAAAGGAGTTTCCCACTTTAAAGCATTTTGCAGAAGAGGCTAAGCTTAAAGAAGTACCTGCAGAGCAATATTATGGGAAGGATTATCAAGACATAGGATATAGGGTACCAGATATTTCAAAGGCAAAGAGAATTTTAGGGTGGGAGCCAAAAGTAGATTTAAGAGAAGCTCTTAAAAGAACTATTGCTACTTATGAAAAGGAAATAGATACAATTACCGAAACTCTTGGTAGTCCAGATGATATCTAAAAAATTTTGAAGTTAAAATAATTAATCTTTTTTGTTTTCTTGTGAGTCAATTTTTAATTGTAGGAGTTTTTTATATACTTGCTCTATAAAATCAGTAATGGGACCATGTTTATTTTCGCCTGATTGAGCATAGGCTTTTGCTATTTCTACTGCTTGTCTTAGGCATTCATCTTTAACATATTCTGGAAGTTTCATTTCATTTCCTCCTTAATATCTTTTTCTTCTGTTTCTTTTAATTTGTAAGATACTAATTCAGCACAAAAATGTCCTACGATTACTTTACTACTCATTTTAACAGGTATACGCCATTTATCATCTGTAAGCCAGACAAGTATTTTAGCATTTGGACTTTTTTCGAATATACCTTTAAGTCCATAAAGTTTAGGTTCTATTAATATGGTTTTAAATTTCCCTGCTGGGGTGGTAATTGTTTGTTTTCCAAGTACATATATCTCTCCTTGAACAATATGTTTACCATCAGTCATCATAATATGTACAGGAGAGTGAGAAAAGTCTAAACATCTAAAAACAAAAAATGCAGAAAGTGGATCTTGTACTGGATTTTTTATTTCCAAGATATTTTTAAGTTTTTTATTTTTATAATAAAAACATTTGTTATTTTTAAATATTACATCAATAATTTTTCTTGAACGCCAGCCCTCTTTGGAATCTTTATGATAATGTATAGGTTTAGGGCCTGGTATAATAACCGTTGAACATACTACATCTCTTGCAGGATATATCCATTTAACTACAGGTGCAGTTTTTGCCCACAGACAGAATTTGACCATCTTTTTATTGATTTTGTTTACATTAAGTCCTGCATCTGCTGCATATATAAACCCCCAATAGATTTTATATTGTAGTTGTTCCCCTACAAATTTTTCTACATGAAATATTTTAGTATTTAATTTATTATTTACTGACTTTAAAATTTTAGGTTGTATAGTTGCATCTAATATAGAAAAGATGTTAAATATAAAGATAAAATAGAAGAATAATAAAATAAAAAATTTTTTTATTTGATAATGCATATTAAATAACTCCTTTTTAAAATGTATCTTTTTGCTAATTATTTAAACTGGTTTTAAAATAGTTAAATTTCTACTTTACTTTAATTATCGGTTATATTATTATTTCATCTCAATGGAGGGGGATGTAAAAAATGAATATAGATTCAGAAGAACATGGAGAAAGATTACTTTTTGTATTTTGGATTTTTCTCCTTTTAGTATTTTTATATCTTGCATATCTTCCTGTTAATCTAAGTTCCTATGCAATTATTGGACTAACTGTATTAGTGTTCATGTTTATTTTAGATAAAGTATTTCCCCATAAGGGTTTCTATAGACTTTTGTATTTGTTTTTAGCCGCTTATTTATCTGTACGTTATATATTATGGCGTGCATTTTTTACATTACATTTTAACGGAATATTAAGTTTTACTGCGGCTCTACTTTTATTCTTGGCAGAGCTGTATGGTATTATAATATTTTTACTTGGATTATTCGTAAATATAAATCCATTATATAGAAAAAGTATTCCTATAAAATTTGAAGATAATAATTTACCAACTGTAGATATATTTGTGCCAACTTTAAATGAATCGGAGAAGATATTAAAGACCACTTTATTAGCTGCTAAAAATATCAATTATCCAAAAGATAAACTTAGAATATATCTTTTGGACGATGGTGGAACTCTTCAATTAAGAAATGATCCTGACCTTAGTAAGGCTCAACAGGCCAAAAAGAGACACCAGTTGTTAAAACAGATGTGTTCTCGTTTAGGTGTTACGTATTTAACAAGAGAAAAAAATATACATGCCAAGGCTGGAAACATAAATGAGGCACTTAAACACAGTGGCGGAGAGCTAATTTTAGTATTGGATGCAGATCATATACCAACTATAGATATATTGGAAAAGACAGTAGGGTGGTTTCAAAGAGATCCTAAGCTGGCCTTCTTGCAGACTCCTCATTTTTTTGTAAATCCTGATCCTATAGAAAAAAACTTAAATACATTTTCTATGATGCCAAGTGAAAATGAAATGTTTTATATGGGAATTCAACCAGGTTTAGATTTTTGGAATTCATCTTTTTTTTGTGGTTCAGCAGCAGTATTAAGAAGAAGTGCTCTAAATAAGATAGGAGGTATAGGAACTAAAAGTGTTACAGAAGATGCTGAGACAGCCCTTGAGCTTCATAGTAGAGGTTTTAATTCTGCCTACATTGCTCATCCTCTTATAGCTGGATTACAACCAGAGACATTTACTGCCTTTATAAGACAAAGAATGCGTTGGGCTCAGGGGATGGTACAAATTCTTGTTTTAAAGTGTCCTCTATTTAAAAAGGGTTTAAGATTTTATCAAAAACTTTGCTACTTAAATAGCAGCTTCTTTTGGCTTTTTTCTTATGCTAGGGTCATATTTCTTGTAGCTCCTTCAGCATTTTTACTTGGCGGACTTAAAATATATGATGCAAATTTGGCTCATGTAATAGCATACGCAGGACCTCACGTCCTAGGTACTATTATGTGTAGTAATTATTTGTATGGAAATGTGAGATGGCCATTTATTTCTGAATTATATGAACTTATGCAGTCTTTTTTTCACATGCCAGCAGTTACAAATGTGCTAATTAATCCCAAAAGGCCTAAATTTGTAGTTACTCCAAAGGGAGAATTCCTTGATACAGATTTTATATCTCCCTTAGCAAATGTATTTTATTTGCTTTTTTTGTTGATTGTTGTCTCTTTAATTGCAGGAGTTTGGAGATGGTTTTTCTATCCTGTTTCTAGGAATGTTTTAATTATAACAGGAGTATGGGAGATCTTTAATTTGATTCTTATGCTTGGTGCAATAGGTGCATTATTAGAAAGAAGACAACTTAGAGCAGCTCCGAGAATATATGCAGGAAATCTCAGAGCTAAATATGTTCTCCTAGATAATGAAGTACTTAACATAAAAGTGCAAGATATATCTATAGGAGGTGCAAGTTTAATAGTAGATAAAAAGTTTGTAGATTCAGTTCATGACGGAGATATATTGATATATTCACCTACATTAAAAAAAGAGGTTCATCTTTCGTTTGAAATTGTACACAAAAGTAAAATTAATTCAAATAAATTTAAGATTGGTATAAAATTTGATTCTTTAGACATAGATCAAGAAAAAGGATTAGTGTATTTAGTATATGGTGATAGTCAACGATGGCTTGAAATGTTGAGGCAGCGCGAAAAGAGGATAGGGATACTGAGAGCTTGTATATTTTTAATATATACAGGTGGAGTTTATACTATAAAACATTTTTCTATAGCAACATTTAATATATTAAAAGATATAAATGAACTTTTATATAAACTTAAAAAATTAAATAAAATGTTATTTTCATCTAATGAAATAACATAAAAAAATAAAAATTTTTTAAAAACTTTATTTTTTAGTGTAAAAGGAGAGTTATATATGAAGGTATATAATAATAGTACTATTACTATGCCTATAAAATTGTTAATAATTAGCAGCCTAGTTCTAGTCTTAACGTTAAATAGTATTTTAGCCTTTGCTACTTCACTAAAGAAAAAGAGCGTTTGGAATTATAGTTCTTCTCTATGTAAATTTAGACTGGAGCAAGGTCCAATATGGTTACGTCATATAATTTCTACAAGTACAATCTTTATTCCAATATCTCCTAGACTAGAAATAAAAAAAGCTAACTTGCATTTAGTATTTTATTCATCTTTAGCTAATATCCCTAGAAGGTCTATGTTGAAAATAATTGTTAACGGTATTGCAATTGCACAAATTCCTTTAGGTAGGAATTCTGATCGAATGGTTTTTGATGTCAATATTCCTAAGAATCTTTTGAAGACAGGTTACAATTGTTTTAAATTCCAAGCAATACAGCACTATACTACTAGTGACTGTGAAGACCCAAATACCCCTGAGCTATGGACAGAGATTGATACTGTGAATTCTAAAATTCAGCTAGATGCTATATTGAAGCCAGTAAGGCCAAGTCTTGCTCTTTTAAATGAGTTTGTGGATAAACGGTTGTGGAATTCTTATACGTTAACAGTTATTACTCCACACAAAAGGCTTACAGAAGATGAGCTTAAATGGGGTGCTCTTGTATCTATGGCTGTAGCAGAAAGACTGCAGTTTTTAAGTTTAAATGTAGATCTTACTTCTTTAGATGAGCTTAAAAGACTCCATCCAATTTATTGGAGGAGATTACCCTTCCCAAGGATAGACTTCTCTAAAATCGATAGTGATGCTGTGTTAATAGGAACAAGAGATCAACTTAAAGATTATATTCCTAAATCAATATATAAGTCTATCAAAGGTGCCTTTTTGGGGATGTACTCTCAAAATAATTATCTTAATAGGTACTTACTAATTGTTTCTGGGCAGACTCCTCAACAGGTGACAAAGGCTGCAACAGTGTTAGATTTTTTGAGTTGTCCTCTTCCTGACAGACAAACTACAATAGTTGATTCTATAAAGATTCCTAATTTGCCCCCAGATTCAGGGGAAAATAGAGTAGTAGGTGGGGCAACATATACATTTAAATCTCTAGGTTTAGATACTATTACTTTAAAGGATATAAGACCTCAAAATATAACTTTAACTCTTTGGTTGCCTCCAGATTTATATACCAATGAGTATGCAAATGTAAAATTGAGACTTCATCTTGCTTATGGTGCAGGTTTTAGAAAAGATTCTGTGTTGAATATTTATCTAAACAATCATTTTCAAGCAGTCATACATCTTGATAATCCTGATGGTGCAAGATATCAAGGATATGAAATAGATATTCCTTTTAGGTCATTTCAACCTGGACCCAATGCTATAACATTTCAACCTAGGCTGATTCCTTCTATAACTGGTCAGTGTGAATTGATAAACAGAGAAAATTTGTTATTTACTTTATTTGGAGATTCAACAGTGACGATCCCAAAAGCTCAACACCTAACAGAGCTACCTAATTTGAGATTATTTCAAAATTCTGGATTTCCATTAAATCGAGATCCTTATGGTTCTAATTTATACGTATTACTTACAAATACTCATCAAGATACCATTGCTGCTTCTTGGATTCTTTTAGGTAAGCTTACTCAAATTACAGGTGTAGCCCTTTATAAAGTATCCTTAGGTTATAATCTTGATAAATCCAAAGATATGCTCGTAATGGGCACAACTAATACAATTGATAATTCAATATTACAAAATGCTCCTGTTACATTTGGTGACAATGGGAGATTGATGTGTCCTTCTCCATTAAGAGAACCTCAAAAGACTGAAGTCTATAATCCTCCTAAATGGCTTCCTGATTGGATGCAGGAGGATTTACGTTCTACAGATAAGGTTTCTATCAATAGGCCAGAAAAGAAAGTCTATTTACGTTTACAGAATTCACTTGGAAGAAATGCTATCATGATGGAGTTTGAGTCTCCATTTAAATCCAAAAAAACTATAGTATGTGTATTAGCAAGTAAACCGACTATACTATATAGCTGTGTCAGAAAACTTATAACCCCTCAATTATGGTATAATATATTTGGAGAAGCTGCTCTTTGGAATGTCAATTCTCAACATATATGTTGTCAATTACCAGATAAATTTTACTTAATAGGCAATGCAAATAATACTAGTAAATTAGTCTATATATTTTCCAAGCATCCTGTTTATTGGATGTTAACTCTAGCAATCCTCTTTGGCTTATTAATTTTGATAACAGCAATATTATTGTCTTGGATACGTCGTAGAAGATTAGGTTAAATTCTAGAAAGGAGAATATACGTTATTAAAGAGTATGCTAAGGTATTACACTTTATTAGTTATTGGCTTAGCAGTTTTATTAAGTAGTTGTCAACAGCCTGCAAGAATAGCTCAATATTCAGATTGGGCTATATATAAAAAAGCATTTATAACATCTAATGGTAGAGTTATTGATACAGCTAATCATAATATTTCTCATTCTGAAGGGCAAGGTACAGGAATGCTACTTGCTGAGACATATAACGATCTTCCATGCTTTAATAGAATATGGTCTTGGACGAGACATCATCTACAGATAAGACGAGATTATCTATTTGCATGGAGGTGGAATCCTAGAATACATGGAGTTACAGATTTAAATGATGCAACAGATGGAGATATACTTATTGCATGGGCATTATTAAGGGCATCTAGACAGTGGAAAATACCATATTATAGATATGAAGCTTTAAGAATTATAAGAGATATTAGGAGAAAGCTAGTTTTAAAAACCCCTTGGGGGTTAGTACTTTTACCAGGGGCAAGAGGATTTATAAAACGAACTGGGGTAGAGGTGAATCCTTCTTATTGGATATATCCCGCTCTAAAAGACTTTGCTGATGTTGATAATAGATATAAATGGAATAAAGTCATATATACAGGGTTAAGTCTTCTAAAATCAGCTAGATATGGTAGATGGCATCTTCCTCCAGACTGGCTTTTTCTAAATGATGGAATTAGACCATATCATAAGTATCGTGAAAAGTTTGGTTTTAATGCTATAAGGATTCCCCTTTATCTAGTATGGGCCCAAATAGATGACCCAGGCCTATTAAAACCATTTGTAGATTATTATTCTTATTTTAAGTCTGGCCGTTTTATACCTGCATGGACCAATTTGTATACTAACGCAGTGGATTCTTATAATGCCCCAGAAGGAATTCATGCTATTTTACAATTAACACTTTATGCTTATAACAAAAAAGTAAGACATGAATCAAATATAAGATTAAATCTTCCCAAATTAAAGCTACCCCAAAACTATTACTCAGCAAGTCTTTTGCTTATGAGTAAAATAGCTCTTAAGGAAGGAATAGAAAATGAATAAGAAGATTTGTATCATATTAGCTACATTGGTTTTATTTATTAGTTTTTTTAATATAAATGTAAGTGCTCAAGATCTAAATTTAAATGTTAATACAACAAATTCATACAGAAATATTATAGGCTTAATAAGCCTTGAGTATCAAGCTAATCATCCTAAGCTTGCCCTTAAATATTTTAGAGCTATAGAAAAACAAGTCATTGAAAGAAGAGACTTTAGTGCTGCAGCAATTGGAGGCTGGCTTTACTTTAGAATAAAAGACTATAAAAATGCACTTAAGTGGTTTAGTTTAGCAAACAGATGGAATCCTTCTGACTATGATACTAGATATGCAAGGGCACTTTGCCTATTTAAACTAAAAAAGTTTAATCGAGCACAAAAAGTAGCATATGGAATATATAGATATTATCCCAAAGCTAGAGACCTATTAGCAACTATAATACTTAAGAAAGCAGCTAAAAAATATAATAAAGGTGACTTTATTGGTGCATTAAAGGAGTTCGATAAGGCTCAGGCAATAAAAAAGCTTCCCTTTTGGGCTCTATCATTAAAGGCATGGTGCTATTATAATCAAGGACAATATGCAGAGGCAGCAGATTTATTTGAATCGCTATATCAAAAACAACCCAATGACTCAAATGCCCAAGGTCTATTTCTCTGTCTTTTACATCTAAAGGATTGGGGAAAGATAGAAAAACTTGCTCTTGCAGGTGGTCCTTTTTCTGCTATGTGGACCAACTATAGGGCAATGCAGGCCTTTAAAAGAGAACAATTTCTTATCGCCAAGGAGTTAGACCCTACAATATGTGCAGGACTTTTGGCATTAAATGGTCCCTATGGTTCTTTGTCATTCTCATTTAGACATAAAAGTGGTGACAAAGGTACGAGTAGACTTAATATGACTAGGTTCCCAATCCTTAGAGCACATCAAGTATTTGGTGGGGTAAACCAAATCGAGTTATCAGTTTCTTGGGTTAGGTTAGATAGTGGCTCTAGTGCAAGCAATGATATTCCTGTTGGTACAGATGCTAATTGGGTAGATGTTAGCAGGCATTATGGACATAGTCTAAACTATGGTCTTCAACCAATGATATTTTTCTATAGAGAGGCTCGTATAGATACGTTTGCATCATTTGGTTTTACTCCAAGCCATAGTCCCTTAGGGATTACTCCTATTGGTAATTTTGGTTTTAAACAAAGGCTTAAAGATGCAAATTGGAGGATAGCACTTTTTAGAAATCCTGTTAGAGAATCTATCTTGTCTTATGTGGGGATGAAAAATCCTCGTTCAGATACAAATTATTCTCATGTTGCATGGGGTAGAGTTGTCGAGCAAGGGATAGAGATTGGAGCTAGTCATGCTATAATACCTCATATTGGTGCATGGGGATATGGCGCATATTCTGTGCTTAATGGTATAAGGGTTGCCAGAAATAGACATGTTCAACTTGCTTTTGGTGCTGGATATAGTTATAGCTCAGCTATATTTCAATATCTCTATGTTGGTCCATATGTTTATTGGACAAAATATCAAAAGAACCTAAACCATTTTACATTAGGCCATGGTGGTTACTTTAGCCCAAGTCATTTAATAAATATTGGTGTATCTCTTAATTTCTTAACTAGAGAATGTAGGAGATTTCAATTAAAAGGTCGCCTAAGCCTTGGTTATGAACATCATAGAGAAGCAAGGGCACCATGGTTCCCTCTTGGCCAAACAATATATAACACAAATACAGGAGAAATTTTAACTCATTCAGATTATTCTGGTTCTAGTTCAACTAATCTATGTGGCACCTTAAGACTTGTAGGCCTTTATTGTATAAATCCACATTGGCAAGTTGGAGGAGGAATAGAGCTTAGAAAAACAGGTGGCTACGATGACTATACTGTAGGGGTCATGATTAGGTATTTGATACCAATGACAATGAAATGCCTAAGCCCAGAGTTACCAGAGTTTCTATTAGATAGAATGTACTAAGGGACAAGGGCTTAGCAATATTTCCACTTTATCATCTGGGCTATTATACTAATTGCTATCTCTTTGGCAGTTTTGGCTCCAATGTCTAGTCCAACAGGTACGTTTATTCTTAATAGCTCTTTTTCTGATAAACCTTTTTCTTTTAGCTTCTTAAAGAAATTTTCTTTTTTCTTTTTACTGCCTAATAGTCCTATATAGCCTGCTTTAGAGTTTAGTATTTTATTTAATACCAAAAAGTCTGTATTATGAGATCTGGTAGATATTAATACCAACGAGGATTCATTAAGTAAGCTTGTGTTAAACTTATCAAAAGATTCTACAAATACCTTTTCTACATTTGTGATATCAAGGTCTTTTAAAAGTTTTTCTCTGTCATCTATAAGAATTGTCTTAAACCCAACAAATTCTGCTAACCTAGCTACTGCACTGCCAACATGGCCAGCTCCAAATATAAAAAGTTTATTAGGCGGCAAAAAGGGTTCAAATAATAGTTCTACTTTAGCTATATTTTCTTCATCTTGAACTAGATTAAATATTTTTCTAATAGCATCTTTTGAACCAAAAATAGAATTTGCAAACTCTATAGCCTGTGCCTCAAGGATTCCTCCCCCAATACTTCCTATACAGCTTTTATCATCAAAGATAATCATCTTAGTACCAATTTTTTGAGGAAAAGAACCCTCTACGCCAAGTATAGTAACAATAATAAATGGTCTAGAGTCTTCTATTGCCTTATTTGCCGCCTTTAATACCTCTAACATAATAAAAGCCTTTGGTTATTCTTTAGTTATTCAGCAGTCTTAGGCCTAAGTGCCTTTGGTACTATCATAACAAAGCGCTTTTTAGCATTGGCAAGTATTTCTCTTACCTTTTGAGCTTCGTCATGTTGATAGCTTATCTCAAGCTCTTTAATGTATTTGCCCAGAAGTTCCTCTATGTCCTTTAAGCCTTCATCTGTAAGAGGTTCAATACTTACATTAGCCCCTCTTGCAAGTCTTCTTTTAATAGCATTTTTGTCAAATCCAAGATCTGGATATAAGCACTGGTAGATTACACCTCCTGTCATCCCTGCACACATCCATGGTCCAGGATCTCCAAGTACAACAGCACGTCCACCAGTCATATATTCAAAGGCAAATCCTTTAATATGGGCGTCTATTGCCACATTGCCTTTATTATTTACTCGCTTTGTAATCCTTCCACCAAATACTACATCTGCTCCAGACATTCTTATGCATGCTCTAGAATCTGCCATGTTTTGGACTATTAAAAGTCCAGATATTGCACCATAGGCAAAGCTCTTACCGGTTGAGCCATCTACTCTTTGTCCAAGGAGGTTAAGTCCTTTTAGTACAGCAGTTGTTCCTCCAAAACTACCCTTTGCAGCTCCATCTTGAGAGCCACCCTCTACAAGTGTATCTATACTAGAGATAGTAAATGCACACATTCCATTTCCGGGAACAGAATTATGTAGAAGAAGCTTTACATGTTGTTTGCGGGTATTTTGATCAGGATATTTTCTTACTATAGCTCCGGCTAAATATGTACCAACAGCTCTATCTGTAGAGTGTACTCCTTCATCTTCGTATAAGACATCTACTTGTCCTTTTTCAAACTTATCCATTACCATATCAGAGATAAGCTTTGTTAGGTAATTAAGAGGTTTTCTTACAAGTTTTCCCTTCATTGGGTCTTCAGGTAAATCTACATCTGATGGCTTTCTCAATATACCATTTAGGTCTATCCTATCTTTTAATCTCATCTGCTCTAAAAGATCTGTTCTACCAACTAATTCTTGGAGATTAGTATGACCAAGTGCTGCAAGGTGATGTTTAATCTCTTCCCCAATTGCTCTTAAAAGTCTTGCAAGGTTTTCTGATTCAACCTCTACTTGTCGTGGGGTAAAGCCCTTAACTCCTTTTTTCTCTGCGTCTTCCTTTGTCCTAAGCTGGGTAGAAATACCCCTTGGGCATCTATCTAGATGGCATCTTTGACAACTAATACAGCCAACTCCCATAAGAGCAACAGTACCAAGCCCTACTCGATTGGCACCAAGAAGTATCATTTTTACAATATCTGCACCAGAGCGCATTCCACCATCGCACCATATTTCAACCTTATCTCTAAGTCCAGATTCTACAAGAGCCCTATGGGCTTCGCTTACACCAACCTCTGCTGGCAGTCCAACAAACTTTTTAGCATGTTCTCTTGCTGCACCTGTACCGCCGTCAAATCCACTTAGGTTTACAATGTCTGCTCCAGCCTTTGCAATACCAACAGCAATTGTCCCAACTCCACTTGTTACTGGTATTTTTACAGATACCTTTGCATGAGGATTTGCTGTTTTCAGCTCTGTTATAATCTGGGCAAGATCTTCTATAGAATAGATGTCATGGTGGTTTGATGGTGAGATAAGTGTTATGCCAGGTTTACAGTGCCTTGCCTTTGCAACCATCTCAGAGACTTTAACACCGGGTAAATGTCCTCCTTCACCTGGTTTTGCTCCTTGGCCTATCTTTATTTCAAGAAAATCAACAGAGTTTAAGAAATCCATAAATACGCCAAAACGTCCAGATGCTATCTGCTGGCTCCTATTGTGTCGGTACTTACCTAACATATCTGGGATTTCCCCACCTTCACCATTAAGACATACAATGTTTACCTTTTTAGCGGCTTCAGCATATGCTCTAAAGGAATTTTCTCCTTGAGATCCAAACGACATTGCAGCAATTACAATAGGCATATCATGGCGTCCGACACTTATATCTATCTCTTCCATCTTTGGACGTTGTTCATCTGGCACAGTCTTTATATCCAAGAGATGTCTAAGTGCAATAGGCTCTTTTCGTGCAAGCTCTTCTAATTCTTCTGCCATTTCCAAAAAGCCTTTTTTGCCAACCGCAACACTTCTCAATATCCTACCAACTTTTGGATTCCTCTTGGCTTCTTTGTATATCTTTAGTTCCTCTTTGGAATTTGCATGTTCGTATCTGACCTTTCCTAATGCTTCTAACTCCTTAAAGCTAAGTCCAATATCTTTACTTTCACAGAAGTTTGGAATCTGGAATATATCAGCAAGTTCTTTTGTAAGTCCAATTGAGGCAAATATCCTACCATATCCACAAAGTTCATGGATACCCATTGTGGACATGACCTTTTCCATACCTTTTTGAAGGACGCTCATTGTATTATCAAGTGCCTTTTTCCAGTCCACATCTGAGGAGTTGAATTTAGACTGGGTAAGCCACATCATATAAGGACAAAGTGCATCTGCACCTGCTCCAAGTAAGAACATAATGTCATGGAGGTTTCTTATGGCACCAGAGCGTACTATAATACTTGCCTGACGCCGAAGTCCTTTTCTGTCGTAGCCTTCAAGGTCTTTATCTCCTGCATGTTCTTTCCTTTTAGCCTCTTGTTCCATCTTTTTCACAAGATAAGCAACCAAAAGGGCAGGATCTACATATACTCTATTGTCACTAAATGTACGAGAGTCATCAATTAGGAGTATAACAGCACCATTTTCTATTGCTGACTTTGCTTCATCCCAAAGTTGTTCGCATCTTTTTTTTAGACCACCCTCTACAGGATAAGTAGCATCTAATACTTTAACACGTGCAGGGATCTTCCCATTTGCAGAGAAAAATTCAAGGACATCCTCTAATAGTACAGTCCCATATTTAGCAGCTATTTCTCTTAATCCTTCTCTATCTAGTAGGTCTTCAACTCCACCTAAAAGTAGAGGGTTTTTAAGCTCAAGCCCTACTGGTTCTCTGTCTTTTTCTCCTTTTATATCTGGTCTATCTCCTAAAATGACCCTTGTGGTAAAGTGTTCTGCTTCTCTTTCTCTATCTATAGCTGGATTTGTAACAACAGCTACATTCTCTTTAAAATAATCAGGTGTATTGGGTAGTGCTTCAGGACAAAATGCAGCTAAGGGTCCTTGATGTCCCATTGAGCCAATTACATCTTTGCCTTCAATTGCAATCCTTTTACCAATATCAAGATCAAACTGTTGCCAACCATAGGCATTTAATATGTTATTATTTTGTCTTATTTCTATCTTAGAAATACTGGGTTCAAATGTATTTAAAAGTTTAGATAGTTTTTCTCCTTGGGTCTTTACATCTTCTTTGAGATTTTCATATCTATAAAATGATCGAATATATCTGGAGGCACGTCTTCTACTTTCTTTAAATATTCTTAAAAGTCTTTTTTGAAACTCTGTATAGTCTAAAACTTCTGCTCTTTTTCCAAGTCCACCTATAATTGCAATCTTTTCGCCAGGGGCAAGAGGTTTAGGATCTCTCATTGTGTGTTTAAGATCCACAACACCCTTTTCAGATGAGAGGAAGTAGTCATAATCACTTTCACCAAACCAAAGTGGTCTAAGCCCTAGTGCATCTACACTGCCCATGCATATATCTCCATATCGAGCAACAACAGCAGCAGGTCCTTGTGCAGAGCAGGGGAAAAACCATCTATAAAAAGAGTAGAGTTTTTGAAGTTCTTCTTCATAGTATTCTACTTCTGAATGTATTGGAGGGAATACCATCTCTATAGCTTCCATTGGATCAAGTCCGTAGAGATGGATGAGTCCGTAAATAACGCGGTCTAAGTCTTGGGAATCACTACCACCTGGAACAGGCTCTATGCCAAGTACTCTTCCCGTGCTTCTAAGACGTTCAATTGTATTTATTTCTCCATTGTGTCCTAAGAGAGTAAATGGTTGTGCACGTTCAACAGTTGGAAGCGTATTAGTAGAATATCTTGAATGCCCCAGTGTCATAACAGAACGAGTGTCTTCATCTAATAATTCAGGATATACTTTGGGAAGAAGGTGAGGAAGCCCTCTTAGTTTATATACAACGGTATCAAGAGAAAGTGATGCTATGTGAATGTCTGGGACATGATCTTCTATACGCATTTGAAGCTTAAACAGTGTTTTAGCATTTTCCTGCCTATCGCTTCCCTTTATAATACCTGCTATCTGCCAAAATAGTGGGGCTTCTGCCTTTGCTCTTGGTCCAAGTGCAGCGTCATTTGTATTACCAACAAGCTCTAAAAGAATATCGATCTTTGCCTCTTTGTTGTTTGTGTTTAGTTTTTCTTCAGCAAAGAGTTGTTTTATGGTTTCAAAGATTTGCTCTTTTTGATCTCTTATATGAGCAGGAAGTAAGAAGTGCCCTACAAAAAAGCCTTTGCTATCCGCAAGGTATGGACTAAGACCTTTTTGGCTTAATCTTTTTGCCCAAACCTCTCTAGGTATATCTGTTAAGATACCGCAACCGTCTCCTTCACCATTTATATCTCCAGAGCGGTGCCCCATCTTTTTTAGGGCATTTATGGTCTGAACTATGTTTGCATGTGTACTCCTTCCTCTTTTATCAACCAATGCGATTATTGCACAAGCATCTGCTTCACAGGTGAAGTTTTGTCTTTGCATGGGCTGACTTCTCCCTTTCTTTTTACTTTTTGTTTATATAGTTACAGCAAAAGAATATATACTTGGTTTTAGTCCAGTTAGACTAATCCCGCATCTTAATTACTGCAAGCTCTTATGCCAAGTATTTTGTTATATTTTTGAATAAAAATTCTTTAATTGTTAAGAAAGAATAATAATTGTTAAATTAATAAGAATTATAACTGTCTTATTTTTGCAATCAAATTATTTATCTTCCCCTAAAATTAAAACAAGCCTTTCATGAGAGGTTACGTTTGCAGGAATAAAAACAAGTAAAAGGATTTATCTTAGATTATCAAACGGTAATGTTGTAGTCATATTATAGTAACACACAGTTAATATTTATGTATGAAAATTAAAGGGATTATGCTGAGGTCTATATGAGAGCTAAACATATAACCAGTTTGGACTATTTAAAAGATAATATACATCTAGTGTTTGACGAATTTATTAATATGGTTCTTAATACTAAGTGCTATGTTCATATTGTTGGTAAGATACGAAGATTTTTTATAGTTCACTTTAAAAAACAATATTTAAGAGAGCAACTTTTAGCCCGTAGGGGTAAGTGTAATAAGTGCGGAATGTGTTGCAATTTGTTATATACATGCCCAATGTTAAAAAAAAAGATGGCAGGTGTCTAATATATGGCAAATGTAGGCCTAAAGTATGTAAGGTCTTTCCTATAGATCAAAGAGATATAGATGAGATTAGGATGTGTGGTGGAATATGTGGATATTATTTTGAAGATATTAAATCAATTAGATAAATTAATAATTTCACCGTGAGCTATTTCTATAATTCTAGTTGCAAAGTTTTGAGCAAGTTCATGATCATGCGTAGACATCACAAGAAGTTCAGCACTGTCAGACAATGCGCTTATAATAAAATTTAAATTTCTCCTATCTTGTCCTGTAGTTGGTTCATCTAACAATAACACCTGAGGCATTCCTGTAAGTAGAGAGCCAAGAGCTACTCTTAATCTTTGCCCTGCTGAAAGGCTAAAAGGTGGTTCATTTTCAAGCCCTGTAAGCCCTAGCCCTTCTATAGTGGATTTTACAATAAAGTTTATCTCTTCTTTTTTAGCCCCTAAGTTTTCTAATGAAAATGCTAATTCCTCAAAGACAGAAAACTTAAACAGCATAAGATCAGGATCTTGTAGTAAAAGGGTAATAGGAAGTCTTTTAGAACTACTTTTTAGGTTTATTTCTATGCTGCCTTTTGTAGGCTTTAATATCCCTGCAATAACTTTTAATAAAGTTGATTTACCTGACCCATTTTCTCCAATTATAGCTATGCGCTCTCCTAACTTTAGGTTTAGATTTATATCTTTTAAAACGAAGTTCCTTTGAGTTGGATATGAAAAATACAAATTTTTTAAAATAATCATTGGCTTCTTGTAAAATTTAGATTGATTATGCCTTTTAAGAAAGCCTAAATTAATAGATGATGGATGCTTAGTATTAGAGCTTTGAACCTCTTCATATACCTTAAACTTGTCTGGACTATCATTAAATACAATTTTCCCATTTTTTAATTTTATAACCCTATTAGCCCAAGGAAGTATTTGTTCAATCCTGTGCTCTACTAATAAAACAGTTATTTCATGTTGTGTTGAAAGCTGTTTTATAACCTCTAATATTTCTTTTGTGCCTTTTGGATCTAGTTGAGAGACAGGTTCGTCAAGGAGTAAGATTTTAGGCCTTGCACAAAGGGCACATGCAATAGCTAGCCTCTGTTTTTGTCCACCCGATAAATTTTGGGTCTCATCAAATTTTTTATTGGATAGTCCTACAAACCTAAGTGCTTCATCTATGCGTTTGTCCATTTCATCTGGTGGTATATTTAAGTTTTCAAGCCCAAAGGCTAATTCATCGCATACCCGTCCAGATATTATCTGGGTATTTGGATTTTGAAATACTGTTGCAACACAGGGGAATAAACCTGCTGGATTACACCTTACCTCTTTACCTAATACATATACTCGACCTATAAACTGCCCTCCACTTTCATAAGGTATTAGTCCGTTTATACAAGACAGCAAAGTAGATTTTCCACAACCTGTATGTCCGCATATAAGTACAAATTCACCTTGTGATATATTTAAATTTATATCTTTTAATGCATAGTCTTCTTTACCATTATATTTAAAACTCAGTTTTCTGATGTTAATAGCATATTGCATATTGTTATCTTTCCATACTCATCAATTTTGTACCGAATAAAAGTCCAATTCTAGAGCCAATTAATGTATAGAAGAAGCCTTTTATAACAACTGCAAGTACAATATACCAAAATGGATAAAATAACCTGTAAAATACAGCATATAATATTAAAACACTAGCCGTCATTAAAGAGTCAGCAATAGCTAATGCAAACATTAATGCAAGCTTATGATGTTCTATATCTTGTTTTCTAGTTATTCCAAATACATATAACAGACCTTCTTGATATGCTAATCTACTTCCTACAAATAGAATATCTAATATGCCAAATCCACCAAATAAAATGCCGTTCATTAAATAGGTAATTAGTCCAGCTAAGCTTACTGTACCTAACCTTGGTAAAAGACATAGAATAGAAGTCAAAATAAGATAATGACATACTTCTGTAATCAATCCGCCAACTAATATATTAAATGGGCCTAATATAGCATGAAGTATATTAGAAAACATCCCACCTAAAAAATCTAAACCAAAACCTACAGCACCCATTAATGCTATCAGTACTAATGCCCTTAAGTTAAAGCTAGAAAGCCATTTTTTTAGATTAAAAGTTAAAAATATCCAGTAAGAAAAGCTAATAGCGATGATAATAAATAAAAATATGGTAATAAAAGAGCTTCCTCTAAGAATGCCCATCTTTTTGGTAAAGGTTTCAACTAGGTTAGGATAGCCAAATGGATGTATCTTAACCCTTATTAGGTATTCTCCTGATGGGACATCCTTTGCGACATATATTGGTAGTACTGCTAAAGAGCTTTTTTGGGGTGGAAGCTGTATAAAGGTGATGACCTTTTTGGTCCCTCCTGTAGGTCCAAATTGTTTTGGATATAGTCCGGGTACAGGTTTTTTGGTATGTTCATCTAAAAAATCCGCCTGTATTAAGAGACTTAGTGGGCAAGAAAGACAATTTTTGATTTGAAGTGCCTGAAACGCTATAGGATCAAAACGTGAAAATCCTATATCCTTTAATCCAAAAAGATAGCTTAATTTAAACCAAAGTGGAGATGGAAGTACAATTGTATCTTCTAGCCTTGTTCCTTCAACTATACCAAAGGCATCTGTAGGAAGTCTCCAAGAGATAAGTTTTATGTAGTTTTTTAGATGGCTCTTTTTTAATAAAAAGTTAAGGGTAATCCTTTTATTAAGGCCTGGAAAATAAAGCTCTATAGCCCTTTTTTGATTTGCTTTTTTAAAATTGAGCTTATATGTTTTAAAAAAGTTAGAAAATTCTCCTGTCAATTCATTTTCTTTTTTATTTATAAAAAATAACAGCTTATTATTAGTTAGATTTTCTACTAATAGCCCTATCTGATAAGTACCTGGCTTGCCGACAAAGGTAAATGTTTTTGGTGGAAGTTTATATGGCAAGAAAAATTCTTGAGGGATCTGTCCAAGTGGCACTGTAATTTCAAGTTTAGCAATAGGTCTTTTATAAGGGGTTTTTATATAAAATCTTTTATTACCAATTTTTATTAAATAATTTGTATTGGCTCTCCACTTAAAGATTAGTAATACATTATCTCCCATTGGAGGATATTGTAAGATAAGCCTTCCTTTAGGCGAATATAACTTTATAGGATTATCAAAAAGTCTACCTATTATCCTTATACCAAGAGGTTCAAACTTAAATTCTACATCTTGAGCTGATCTCTTACAGCTACTTATGGCAAAGAGGCATACAAATAAGACCAAGCATGCTATGATCCCTAGTCTTTTTTGCCCTAGTTGTGCCACGGAACCTCCCACTTTTCCAAAAAACCAATGGATAGGGCAAGGATTAACAGAGGATTCTCGCCATGTTTTACCTCCCAATTATCTTCTAGATAAGAAAGATAAGAAGAAAACCTATGAGCCTTACCCGATACTGTACTAGCAATCAATGCAGCTTGTCTTAATAAGGCCTCTTTAGCATTATTTTTAGGGACAATCTGCCATTTTATCTGATCAAGCAGGTGTGTAAATGAAAGTATATGGGCAATTAGTATAGGATCTTCAAAAAACGTCCATTTATTCCTTTTAAGACACAAAAATATATCTTCGGGTAGTCTATTTTGAAGCCCTTTAATAATTGTTTCTTCATCAAGTCCAAATCTCATTGTTAACCTTGGTATATATCTAACATTTGTTGGAGTAAGTCTGTTTTGTAAATCTAAAGCTTGCCTTAAGGCTTCTCTTACAGATAAAGCAATTAGTTCGCCAAGCTTTACATGTTTTCCTGCACCTGTAAGGGGTTTTTGCTCTGTTTTCTGTGCACATATACATATCTGGTCTGTCCCTGTGCCTGTTGCAAGCCCATCTGAATATCTTGATCCAACATTTAGTTCTTGAAGTACACTTGTTTTTGCCTCTGTTGCCATCTTGACACTTCTTACAAGTGCAGCCGGGCTAAGAGGTTTATTTATAAGGATCATAGTATTTATGGTGCCATTATTGGGATTAAACGTTTTTTTATCTTTTAGAGGTTTAAACCCTTGTTCTGTTTCATATACGGAGGCAGGATCTCCTGCTCTTCCTGCATTTGTCTCAACACCAGCAGTTACAATTGAAAATACTAATAGGTCTTTAAAGGATTTTTGACTTATACCAGCACAATTCATATTGGCTGCAGTCCCCATAAGACATGTTGTATTAGGATCGAGCCCATGATAGTCACAAACAAGGCGATGATATTTTTTTGGTTCCCTTACAGCAAGACACCTTTTGTGCTCAGTTTTAAAACAGGGTTTGGGTTCACATGATTGGTGATTTGCTGCTACCTTAAGATCATCTCTTATGCCACCATTTACGCGGCAAGTAGATATAACACTATGTGGATGATCAAATCTTGCAAAGATGATCTTTTCTGATCTAAAAATGCTTATACCCTCATAGGGTGATTTAAGTTTTGTTGGTCGATCCATTGTCTTGATTGCTTCCATGTGCATTATCCTTTACATATTTGTTTATTTTTTTGCTTTGTAATAAAGAGATAAAAGCTAGATATCCTTTTGCCTGTTGTCGGTATTGTTTAGAGTTTAGAAGATGAGAAAAGGCCCTTTTTGCTAAAGAGAAGTCATTTGTTTCAAATGCACTTATTCCAAGGAGCATCCATATTCGATCTACATCTTTTATTTTAAGTTTTGTCTTGTTTTGTTTTTTATGCATTAATAGGATTGCATTTTTTAATGCACTCTTAGCTTGATCAAACCTTGCATGTTCAAATGCTAGCTTACCTAGTAAAACATATAAAGAGGCATCAGGTTCTAAGTTAATAGCCATCTTTATATATTTTCGTGCTATGTTATAATTATGTATTTGTAAAAAGTAGTTGACCAATATCTCTAGATCTTTTTTACTAACTTTATTAGAATTAATAGCTTTCAAATAACATTTAGCCGCCTTTATAGGAGCATTACAGTAAGCATATATATTACTTAGATCTTTCCACTGTTTTTTATTTGCTCCTTTTAAAGTATATGCTGTCTCTAAATATATAGCAGCATGTTTATAATCTTTTTGTAAAAGAAATATTTGTCCAGCATATAACCATAAATATGCTTTATATGGATAGTTATTTATAAAGCTATTTAAAATTTTTAGACATTCATTAAATGATTTTATGTTTATTGAACATGCTACATATAAAGCTATTGACTGTTTAGATATATAATTATACTTTTTAAATAGTTGTTTAAGTATATCGATTGTTTTTTTATATTTATGTGCTTGGTAAAGTGCTATGGCTGCATTGTATAATAATTCTTTATTAGGATGTTTTGTCTTTCTTGAAATCTGCCATGCAGATAAATAGTAATTAGCTGCTTTTTGATATCTTTTTAGTTCAAAGGCTACTGCTGCTGCATTTTCAATAGCAGGTAAATATTTAGGGGCACCTTTTATAGTCTTCTCATAGAATTTTAGGGCAAGCCCAAGTCTTTTTTCAAGATAATATGTGTTTGCCATTAAAAAACAGAGTAATGGATGAGGATTACTTCCCTTTAAAAATGGAGAGAGACAATTTTGAGCTTGTTTTAATCTGCCGGTTGTAATGTCTTTTTGAGCTTCTAATGCAAGGTTTCTTAAAAATGGAGAAAGAGGTGGAAAGGGCTCTTTTGCACATACACTATAAGGAATCAAAACATCTAAAAATATTATTCCTATTATCAAAAAAATCCCTTTCTTATAATGAAATAGTTTATAAAACATCAGTAATTGTCCTGTTCCAACTTAAACCTAAAGGGTATTTTTATACGTACACAAACAGCCCTTCCTTTGTATGTAGCAGGCTTAAATCGCCATTTTTTTACAGCGTTTATAACTGCATTTTCAAATACATGAGCTGGTTTTGCCTTTAATATCTTGATACTTTTTACTATTCCATGCTGATCAACAACTATTTGTACTACTACCTCTCCTTCTATCCCTCTAATACGTGCCCAATATGGATAAACAGGGTCTATCCTTACAAGTAGTGATGGACCATTGTCTACCTGACCTAAAGAAAATATTGTTGAGCCTCTTATTGATTTAGCGCTAGAGATATTACCAAAGGTACTTCCTGTACTATTCTTAGATGCAGGCGGTACACAAACTGCCAAGTTCATAGATAACTTTGGTGCAAGATCAAAAGAGGGTGGAGAAAAATGTATATTTTTATTTATAGTTGGGGTCATATTTTTTACTGATAATACCTTATGAGGCGGGCTAGGTGGTTTTGGTTGACTGATCTGTTTTAAGTTTGGGTTTATCTCTTTTAACCTTGGTTTAAATTGAGTTAAATACACTGCATCTATAGGCATATTTATAGAAGGTGGATTATAACTTGTTTTTGAAAGCTCTGGCATGCCAAGAAAGATGAATAAGTTTAGTATAATTGACAGAGCTATAGCAATTGTTAAATCCATTAAGTTTGGTTTTAGTCTTTTAGAAAGATAGCTAGTCATTTCTTTTTATCTGCTAGGACGTCTTGCTGCAATACTGACCTTTTTTATTCCAGCAAGTCTACACTGGTCTAATACCTGTACTACAGTGCCAGTATGACTTTGCCTATCTGCTACAATTACTACAGAACCATTTGGTGAAGAGGCTAAGAACTGTTCTAAAACAGGTCGTAGTGCACGAATATCCACTGGTTTTCCTTTAACATATATAATTCCATCTGCAGTAACACCAATTAATAGATTTGCCCTATGTTGAACTGTTGCAGTTTGAGCAACAGGCCTTTTTACCTCTACCCCACTTTGTCTTACAAAGCTGGTAGTTACCACAAAGAATATAAGTAAGATAAAGATCATATCTATAAGAGGAGCCATATTGATCTCTGGCCCTGTAGATTTCCTACGAGTAAGCCTTATACTTTTCATCCAATATTGCCCCCATATATATTGTTTTCTGTTAGCCCTGTTTTAAGTGTGATGGAGAGTTGTTCTAATCTAGTTTTAAACTGATTTACTCTTCGTTTTATAAATGTACCCATAAACATACCTGGTATTGCTATTACTAAACCAGTTTGTGTAGTTATAAGTGCCTCGGATATACCATGTGCAAGCGCTTGGGGATTTCCAGTACCAAACTCTCTAATGACATCAAATGTATATATCATACCGCTTACAGTACCAAGTAGTCCCAAAAGAGGTGCTATTGCAGAAAGTACTAATATAGTAGTTGTATGGTATTCTAGTACTTTAAAACGAGACATAATCATCTTAGAAAGAAATACTTGATTATTAGTAGATTTAGTCTGTAGAATAATATCAAAGAGTTCTTTCCATACTGGAGGAAGTTCAAAGCTTATAGAATTATTAAACTGTTCTTTAGATAATCTACCTTCTTTAAATTCTATTAGTAAATGCATTAACGGTAGTTCTTTTTTAGAATATATATAAATCTGTTTTAATTTTAGTATAATTAGACACCATAACCATATAGATACTAATAAAAGTGGCCACATTACTATGCCACCTTCATTAAAATATGTTATAAACTGTAGAAGTATTTTATTAAACATTGTATCAATCGTTATCTTTTCTTATATTAAGAAATGAATTAGCAGCTTCTATAGCAATTTCTTCTATATTTGCAATTAATTTATCTACTTTTCTTTCTAAGAAATGATGTACAAGCATAATTGGTATAGCAACAGATAGTCCTAATTCAGTAGTTATAAGTGCCTCAGATATACCACCTGACATAAGTCGTGGATTAGAATTGCCAAACAGTGTTATAACTTGGAAAGTATTTATCATACCACTTACAGTACCAAGTAGTCCCAAAAGAGGTGCAATTGCTGCTAATATAGCAAGCGTAGATAAAAATTTTTCAAGTTGAGGAAGTTCTTTTAAAATAGACTCTTGTATTATATCTTCTATAATAGCTTTATCGCTAGTTTTAGTAGATAAAACTGATAAAATTACTCTATATACTGGGCTGTCTTTATGATTAATTAATATCTGTTTACATTCGTCGATTTTACCATGTGATATAAGTTTTAATATGTTAAGTATTTCTGAAGTATTAGGCTGTTTAAGTCTAACAAAGAATATGATACGTTCAATTACAAGAAATATAGCTGCAATACCTATTGCAATAATAGGCCATACTAATATCCCACCAGATCTTAACCACGACATAAAGTCTTGTTGATGTGATAGCCACAAGAAAACTGCACCATGAGATACATCCATTGGAAGTATAGTTGATTCACCCTGTATATATTTTTTTATATGGTATTTAGTTAACCAAGGGATAGAACCTGTTACAGCAGCAAAGTTGTTATTGACTGGACTTAATCTTAAAAAACCAACATCTGATCCCTTTTTGTAATAAGCACTGAATTCGCCAACTCTAAGTATTTTAGCAGTTGTTATACTACCACTTTGGTCAATAATTTTACCATTATAAAAGTCAATAGTTGCTGATTTTTGCATCTCTGTGAAAAAGAAATTAACCAGTGCTTTGATATCTGATGGAGCAGGAAACCTGTTGTTGATAAATAGATTTGATAGTGGTTTTAATCTATTTTTAATCTCTGGTGTAATAAGGCTTTGAGATGCTATTTCTTTTGCATCTTTAGCAAATACATATACCGTAGCTTGAATATTTTTTATTTCTTGTTCATGATTAGTTAACTGTTGTCTTAATACAGCCTCTTTTTGACATAAATCTTTAAATTTTTTCTTAAGATTTTTTAGTAATTCTCTATTTTTAAATATGTTATTTTGTAGTTGTATTTTTTCATTAAATAATCTTTTTTGTTCTTGTAGTATCTCATCTTTTGTTTTTAAAGTCAATTTTTTTACTGCTTGTTCATTTTGTTTAATTTGATTAGCAGCTTTATACCAACTAGATATATCTTCTATTCTATTATTATTTGATGCCCACGAAATATTAAAAGCCATAAATAGTAAAATTATGTTTACTAATATAATATGTTTTGTCATTTTGTTAGCCTTCCAATGGGTAAATCTACTATTTGTGCAGCACGTTTTTTTTGTGAAATTTCAATTGTTTGTTCAATATCATCAATATATTCATTGGATATTTTTATCCATTTTTTTTGATATTTATTATATTTTGCAGCAATTTGTCTATCTAGTGATATAAAGAACATATCCATTCTTCCAAGTCTAAGTATATATCCATCTAACTTCTGTCCATTTAGATTGATTTCATCTTCTCTTGTTTGTATTTCCATACCATATTTAGCTTCTATTTCTAACGCTTGTAATACTCTACGTAGTTTTTCACCCAATCCTATTTTATAATTAATAAGTGATTGTCTTAAAAATGATAAGCGAGTTTTACGTTCTTGCATTAAAAATGGCATATCTTGATCTATAAAATTTGATAAATTATTTACTACTTTATCTAAATAAGGTTCAAGTTTTATATTAATCTGTTCTAAGATTTCTTGTCTTCTTTTAAGTTCAGCTATAGTTTGTTTTTCTTCTTCAATATAAGCTTTATATAGTTTTATTTGATAATTAAGCCATAAATTTTGACTTTTCAACTCTTGTATTTGTTGTAATAACTTTGCTCTTTTTTGTGCCCACGTATCCCCTAATTCTTTAACATTTTGTTGAAGTGTTATATTACTCAAAATTTCATGTTTTATAGTAGAAGGTGAAACTTTTTCATTAGAAGAAAAGCACATAGTTGTATATATAATTGTTATAATTAATGTTAATATAACTATCTTTAGTATTTTCATATCACTCTCTTATAGAATTTATAGAATTATATTTATCTCTTTAGCAGCGTCTTTTATATGTGATATAAATATATCTTGAATAGTTTCTAATTCTCCTAATCCTTTAAATATAGGTTTTACTTCATAACCTATACGAGATAGTTTATTTTTCCATGAATCTTTTGAATCTCCAGCCATATCTTCTATAGCATGTTGTCCTGCTACAATCATTAGGGGATAGAGTAACAATTGTCTTTTATTATCTGTTTTGATATGTTTAATTATATAATCAATAGAAGGAAAACCCTCTACAGTCCCAATAAATATACCAACATCTGGATAAGCTTTATTTAGTAAATATTCTAATTCAGTATATATACCATTTGCCATATATCTATTACCATGTCCCATATAAACTATAGAGGCATTTAGTTTTCTAGCTGTTTCTATATGTTCTTTTAAAGCATTTACTAATCTATCTAAGTCGTTTCTATATGGATACTTAGGACCCCATGTACCAGTAAGAGGACGTCCTACAGATATAGGTTTTTTAAAAGGCATCCACTTATCTTTTACTGTCTCAATGGAATTTATGGCACGGATATAACTTAATAGGTCTTCATATTGTTCTCCGTGACACAAATATGTAGGTTGTACTACGATAGCTGAAAATCCTTGATTCTGCAAGTCTCCAATAGTACCTAAGAGTCCTTTTACATTTAAAATCTCTGTGGGAACTTGGTGAGTTTTATTCCAACTAGGGTCTTTTAGTCTTTTTTGCCATATTCTTCTTATAATATTTGAAGTAAAGGATATAGCTATCCTAGTGTTTGGAAAACTCTCCTTTGTCTTTTCCCAAATACCAAGTAGTCCTGGTAGACCTTCCAAAAAAGAAACACCAAACATTGCAAGGATAATGGCTGTCTTTTCTTTATTGTTGTCCTCTTCTTTCATCAATTCCTCCTCTAAATAAAAAAGCCCTCGGACCCTAAAAATACAGACTCCGAGGGCTTTTTAGCCTATTCGGATTTATTAAGTGTTAAGACCCAGGGTCCACGCTGGTCTTAACACAAGAACAAACCATAGACCCAGGTATCCTGGCTTGTGGATCATCCTCAGACTCAAGCCTTCCCATCTCGCATAAGCGAGACAGTGGCTAAAATGTTGAGTCTTTGTCCCCACTCACAGTGGCGGGCCCGCTCCGGATTTTCACCGGATTCCCTGAAAGTCTATGGCTAAAGCTCAAAGATCAAAGGTTGTAAAAAGATATATTGCTCTATTTTGTTTTTCTTTTCAAGTCCCTGATAGAAATTTAATATCCATGTGCAATTTGTTCAGCTAATAGCTGTGAATTTAAAACGCAATCATTTAAGCTAACGCCACCTACCCAATTAGCACGTATATAAAGATGCTTATAGCCCCTTGTTATCCAAGAAAGTTTCTGTTCAATCTTTGCATGTCCAACATTGTACTGAGGGATTGACTCATGCCACCTAGAAATATTTACAAAATCAGGCCACGCCTTAAAGCCCATTATATCTTCTAACTCATCATGTACGATCTTTACTAGTTGATCATCTGGAAGTAGCCCAAGCATTGGTGTTCTTGCCCCTCCAACAAGAGTTCTTACAAGTGCATAACCTTCTGGTGCTCGATATTTAAATATACTTGAATCCCAAAGGCTTCCCAATATACGTCTATTTTCTGGACCAGGTATTAAAAATCCAAATCCATCTAGGTGTTTTCCTAAACGTTTTTCCTGGATTCCAAATGAGACTACTGCAATAGGAGGATAATATATTGCCCTTGACACTTCAGAAAGTTCACATAGAGAATCTTTAAATATTTTAGACGCTTGAGGTGCAGGGCAAGAAATTACTAAGTGAGTAGCTTCAATTTCATCATCTTTAGTTATGATCAACCATTTCTTTTTATCCCTTATAACCTTTTTAACCTCACAACCAAGCCTTAATGAGCTAGAAAGTTTTTTTCTTAGGGCATCTACAAGCTCAGACATACCATTATCAAAGGAGGTGAGTGTACCGCCGGGTCCAGCACCAGGGCCCTTTTTCCCCCTTTTTTTGGCAGCAATTTGAAGTTTTATCATAGCCCTTATAAGAGAGCCATATTCTTTTTCAAGGTGATAAATTTTAGGGAAGCAGCTTCTTAAGGATAGTTTTGATGGATCACCCGCATATATACCTGTTGCCATTGGATCAATCAGTCGTTTAAAGGCTTCTTCTCCTAAGCGGCGACAGGCAAATTCCTCTAAGGTTTCATCTCTACTAAGATCTCCTTTTGGGATAAAAGCCTCTGCTAGTACCCTTAGTTTGCCATAAAAAGAAAGTAAAGGAGAGCTTAGAAATGCTGAGCCAGAATCTGGCATTCTAACAAGCCTGCCATCCTTTACAACAAAACGCTTTCTTGATGCATCATTACTTCTTAAAGGCTTAAGCCCTAACTCCTTTGCAAGTAGAAGAGTAGAGGGCTTGTTGTCTAAGACACCATTTACCCCTGCTTCACATAAGAAGCCATCTTTATATATAGTTCTTGCCTTTCCCCCTGGGCGCAGATCTTTTTCGAATATTATCAATTCCCAGTCTGGACGAAATTTTTTTAAATACCAACAAAGAGCAAGTCCTGAAAGTCCTGCTCCAACAACCGCTACTTTAGCCATTTTGCCTCCTTAAGTTTTTGTTCTACCAGTGCAGCAAGAAAAGATATAAAATCTGGTCGCGTATTTAAAGACTCTATTCTGAAAAGTTGCGTCCCAAAGGGTTTAAGCATTTCTTTATATTCCATATCTATCTCATAAAGTGTTTCTATATGGTCTGAAACAAAGCTAATCGGCACAATCAATATCTTTTTTTTGCCCTGTTGAGCTAGCATTTTAAGGTGTTCATCTGTATAGGGCTTAAGCCATTTTACAGGACCACTTCTACTTTGGAAGCAAAGACTACCCTTTATGCCTGTTAGGCGTTCAAGTTCATAAATGGTCTTTTTTACTTCATCAGGATAGGGGTCACCCTCATCTACCATTTTTTGTGGCATGCTGTGAGCAGAATAAACAAGCTCAAAGTCATCTGCCTCAGGATCAAGCTTATATTTTTTTAAGGCTTCATTTATAAGATTTGATAAAGAAATAATATAGCCCGGAGCATCGGGCCACCTTGCAATAATTTCATAGTTAAATCCTAGTAATCCTGCTGCTTGTTTAAAATCTTGAATAGACGTCTGAGATGTAACTCTACTGTAGTGAGGATAAAGACTTAGAGCCAAAACCTTTTTTACCCCTTGTTTTTTTAGATCTTTAAGCACATCTGGGGTTCTCGGATGCCAATATCTCATACCTACGCAGCAGGTCACATCTATTGCCTTTTTTCTAAGCTGTTTTTCTAGGGCTTTAGCTTGAGCATTTGTTATAGAAAGCAAGGGGGTTTTACCCCCAATCTTTGCATAAGCCTTTTCGCTTTTGGGTGCTCTTTTTTTAGCAATCCACCATGCAATGGCAGGCTGTAACCATTTTGGTCCAAGCTCTATAATGTATCTATCTGTAAAAAGGTTAAATAGAAAGGGACGTACTGCATCTAATGAGTCCGGTCCACCCATGTTTAAAAGTATTATTGCTATCATAGGTCCATAGAAAGTTTATGTACTAGGTCTACTAAGAATTTTACTCTTTCAGCAGGAATATTAGGAAGGACTCCATGTCCGAGATTAAATATATGACTCTTTGCCTTACTTCCTGCCTTAAGAATATCTTTTACCTTTTTTTCTAATTCTTTGTCTTCTAAAAACAGGGCACAAGGATCTAGGTTCCCTTGAACAACTCTGTCTTCTCCAAGTATTTCTACCGCTTTATCTAGATCTATCCTCCAGTCTATACCAAAGACCTCACAATCTATCTGTGATATTACATGTAACAGGTGGTATGAATCTAAGGCAAAATATATACGAGGTACCCCACAAGACTTTAAATAGTCAAATATCCTTTGTACAAATGGAAGAACAAAACGTTGATATTCATCAGCATGTAGAATGCCTGCCCAAGTGTCAAACATTTGAACTGCTTGTACTCCAGCTTCAATCTGTGCACTTAAATATGAAAGTGTAACACTACAAAGTTTGTTCATAAGTTCTTTAAAGACAGTTGGATTTTCATACATAAAACGTTTTGTATAAAAAAAACTTTTTGTAGAGCCACCTTCTATCATATAAGTTGCCAGAGTAAATGGAGCTCCACTAAAACCAATAAGAGGTACCCTATCTTTTAATTCTTCTCTTAAGATTTTTATTGTCTCCAGTACAAATGGGACATCTTTTTTAGGATCAATAGACTTTAATTCACTAACTGCCTGTTTATCTCTTATGGTTGGAGATAGGACTGGGCCTTGTCCTTCAATAAATTTAAGTTCTAATCCCATTGCTTCTGCAGGGATCAGGATATCTGAAAAAAGTATTGCAGCATCTACCCCTAATACATCAACAGGTTGTACGGTAACTTTAGCTGCAAGTTCTGGAGTTTTACAAAGCGTCAAAAAATCAACTTCTCCTCTTACCTGTTGATATTCAGGAAGATACCTACCAGCTTGTCTCATAATCCATATAGGAACAGGCCTTACTTTATAACCTTTACAAGCTCTCAAAAATAAATCATTCATCCTTCTGTCTCCCCTTTTTTGTCCAGATCCTGCTGATATTTATCTAATAAAGATGAACTTTAATTCTTTTCTTCTTTTGACTTCCATCTTTTAGGTTTATAGCTACAAAATGGCTCTTCTGCTAAATAATCTCCATATACTGCATAAGCCCTTGCTCTACAGCCTCCACATACATTTATATATTCACAAGCGCCGCATCTGCCTTTATATAAAGAAAAGTCTCTTAATTCATTAAAAAGTTTACTTTTTTCCCATATTTCCTTCATGGGCTGTTCTTTTATATTCCCACCTGCCATTGGGAAATAGCTACAAGGAAGTACGTTTCCATCAACATCTAACAGGCATATAAGTTGGCCGGCAAGACATCCCTTACTACCACCTGTAGAGAATTTGAGACTTCTTTTTTTTATCTTTGTACCTTCTTGTTTTTCAAGTTGGAGTCGTATCCTATAGTAGTGTGGGGCACAGGTGGGACGTACAAGCATATCTTGTTCATTTTTTTCCATCTGATAGTGCCATTTAAGTATCTCTTCATAATCTTCTGGAGAAATTAATTCGCTCATGATCTCTTCACCACGTCCTGTTGGCACTATCATAAAGAGATACCACGCAGTTGCCCCCAAACTTTTTGCAAGTTCATAGACCTTAGGAATCTCTTCTTGATTTCTCTTTGTAAAAGAAGAATTTATTAAAAATGGGATATCGTGCTCCTTAAATAATTTGGCTGCATTTATGCTACCCTCAAAGGCACCGGGTTGTTGTCTAAAATCATCATGAACTGAAGCAGTAGAGCCATCAAGGCTTATAGAGACCATTTTTATACCAGAGTCTTTTATGTTTTGGCATATCTCTTTTGTAACAAGTGTGCCATTTGTAGCTAGACACATTCTTAGTCCTTTTGAGGTACCATAATCTGCAATGTCAAAGACATCTTTTCTTAAAAGAGGCTCTCCTCCAGAAAGCACAACCACTGGCTTTGCAAAGGATGAAATATCATCCAATATTCTATAGGCCTCTTGCAGAGAAAAATCTGGATGATCTTTTACCTCTAGTTCAGAAGAGGAACGACAGTGTACACAATGTAAATTGCAACGTCTTGTAATCTCCCAAGCCATCCATTTTAGTTCAAATTTCATAATTAAACCCTACCATTACATTAAAAATTGTACCAATTAATAATTTAACCTTGTATTACTAGCAAGCTATTTTAGCAATATTTATTGCAATATTTTTAAAAATATTTCTAAGGTTTTTGTCAAAAAAATGACTCTTATGCACTACAACTGCTATCTTCTTTAAGCATTTGGGATATCAATTCTTACAATATCTTTGTTTATTTTAGCATTTATCTTGCTCTTGGCACAAGCATTGCTCCAAGACAAAAGGCGTGAGGACCAGGATCGTTTTAAAGACATTTATCATAATTCTAGTAGTGATGATAGCAAATGCAGGGGTTTGCTTGTCTTCTAGAAGTAAGGCTGTGTTAAAGAATAAAAAAGAAAGAAGGGAACGATTATTAAAGTTTAAGGAAATAAAACCTGCAACTAGAAAGGAATTAGAACAGCTCTATCTCACTACTATACCCTATGAAATAAGAAAGGATATAAAAAACTATAAGTGGCAAAATGCCTTAGATGCACTTGATGATCTTTTAGAGCATGAACAAGACCTTTCTCCTCATGCAAGACAGATGGTAGATCTTGTTAGACTAAGGTGTCTTATGCATCTAGCAGATGCGGGGAAACAGGATTATTGGGAAGTAATTCAAGCTCTTAGGAGACATCTATATTTATATCCTCACAGTCCTTATAAGCCTTGGATCTACTTAAGCCTTGGAAAGTGTTATAGGAAAGAGGGCTTTTATCCTGAGGCCCTTGCTTATGATAAGATGGTAGTTGAGGAGTTTAAGAACTCTCCTCAAGCTCCTAAAGCAATGATAGAGGCTGCAAGGGTTCTTAGGACACAACATAAATATCAAAAGGCTCTTTATTGGCTTAAGAGACTAATACGTCAATATCCTGACACTAAGTCAGCGGATTTGGCAAGGCTTGTACTTGCGCAATTAGCCCTTGAATCAAACGATATAAAGAGGGCAAAGGTACTTGTGGAACAGATAAAAAAGACAGATCCCAATATTTATATAGATCTACCCAAGCTTTTATTGGTAGAAGGGGAAATATTAGCAAAACAAGGCAAATATAAAGAGGCGAGAAAAAGATGGCTTCATTATCTTAATCTTCAAACAAGTTCATCTACTCAAGCTAAGGTTTGGTTTTTTATAGCTGAGTCCTTAAAAAGGGAGCACTTTTATTTAAAAGCTCGTAAATACTATGTCTTAATTAAACAAGAATACCCAGATAGTAAGTATGCATTGTTCTCAAAATTTAGGCTTGCCCAATTACAAGAGATAGAACAACAGAGTTTAAGTAAATACGTAAATAATATAAAACCTTGGGAGCCAGCTGCAGATACTATATTAGTATTAAAAACTATTATTAATCAATATCCTAATAGCAAAATAGCACAAGAAGCTGAAATAACACTTATGAGATATGACTTAATGTTAAAAGATGCTTTTGATATATTAAAACAAGCTAAAAATTTTATAAAACTATATCCTAATAGTAGATTTACTGATAATGTAACTAAATATGTAAAAATTGCATGTAATAAACTACTAAATCAACATTTAGATATAGAAACTATTAAAAAAATAGTAATTTTTGGTAGAGATTTTGTTGGATTATATCCAAAGTCACCATTTACAACAGATATTAAAAACTTAACTAGTAATTTATGGATCAAATGGATTAGATATTGTCTAAATAAAAAAGAGTATCTTAAAGCTTTTAAACAAGAATCTATATATTTAAATACTTTTTTACCAGATAATTATGTAAATACTATAAAAAATTTAACAAGAAAAACTATTGCCTATATAAATGAAGAATTTATATCTAAAGATAAACCAATTAATCTACTAAATTTTTATTATATATATCTCAATACTATTAAACAAATTAATGCAAAAGAAGAAAATTTTTATATAGCTATTTCATGGAAAAAGTTAGGCTGTTTAGATGCTGCATTAAGATATTTCTATATGGCATATAAAGCAAATATACAAAATAAAAATTTAAAAAATAGATTATTTATCTCTTGGATATATACAGCTCTAATGACTAATGATTTTAATAGTGTTGCTGCTATTTTAACATTGTATCGATTAAATAATAAAAATTGGTTTGATAATCCTAAAATCATTCTAGCTTATGCTAAACTTATGCAATATAATAAAAACTGGCAGAATATTATAGATAGATGTTTACCTAATTTACCTTCTGTGAGAGATATATCTATTAAAAAAGAGTTAGTATACGTATGTGAAAAGGCACTTTTAGAAACTAAAAACTTTAACAAATTTAATCAAATTTTTAAAGATTATAAGACATTTTTAAATAACAAAATAAAAACTAATCTACTTAAACAAGTAGCACAAAAAGAATTATCTCTTGGATTGATAGATCAAGCTATTAATCATCTAAAAAAAGCTATTAATATAGAACCAAACGATCTAGCTCTTATATGGCTATATACTATTGCACTTAATAAAGCTGGTAAGTTTAAATTGGCTCTAAAGGAAGCTAAATTACTTGCTACTTCTAAAGATAGCTTCTGGGCGTCTGTAGGTTCAGCATTGGTATCAAATATATCTTTCTGGCAGGGACCAGCTGGTTCACTTAAGACTAAAACTTATGCTTTTAAATAGTAAATTTACTATCTAAAGGATGTAGATATAAATGTCAAATATTAAATTAAGAGATAAAAAAATTATTATAGGAGCGATAGATACTAAACATAGATTATTTATTAAAGATATTTTATCAGAAGAATTTGAAAACTTAACTCTAATTCCTGATATAAATCTATTGTCAGAAATAATAACTAGAAATGAACACCAACTTGCTATATGTGTACATGATAATAACAAATTTAATATAATTAAATTATTACAAAATATACAAACTAATAATATAAAGACACAATTTCTAGTATTAGGGAATCCTGGTACTATTGAAGAAGCTACAAATGTTATGAAACTTGGTGCTAGAGATTTTATTCCATATCCATGGCAAAAAGAGGTTATCTTAACATCAGTTAAAAATATATTAACTGATACAAAAAGACATATCGTAGATCTAAAGAATGATAATAATTCTATCAAAGTTAAATATTTAGAAAAACAATATGACATCGTAACAGTAAGTCCTGTTATGCAACAACTGTTAAAAAAGGCAAAAAGTGTAGCAAAAAGTAAAGCCAGTGTATTAATTCAAGGGGAAAGTGGTACTGGTAAGGAGTTACTTGCACGCTACATTCATAAGGAAAGTGATAGGGCTTGTGGACCATTTGTGGCAGTAAATTGTGCGGCTTTACCTGAAACACTTCTTGAAAGTGAGTTGTTTGGACATGAAAAAGGGGCATTTTCTGGAGCTATTTCTAGAAGACTAGGAAAGTTTGAACTTGCCAATCATGGGACTATTTTACTTGATGAGATTACAGAGATGCAGCCTTCCCTTCAAGCAAAGCTGTTAAGAGTACTTCAAGAATCTGAGATAGATAGACTTGGTGGACAAACTCCAATACCAATAGATGTAAGAGTTATTGCAACAACAAATAGAGATATAAAACAGGTGGTTTCAGAGGGTAATTTTAGAGAAGATTTGTACTTTAGGTTAAATGTGATTCCACTTAGGATACCTCCCTTAAGGGCTCGTGTTGAAGATATAGAGGTATTAGCTAAATACTTCTGTTCGTATTTTTGTAAACAATATAGTCGAAATCTTGACTTTGCTCCAGGTGTAGTTGAAACCCTAAAGACATGGGCTTGGCCAGGAAATGTACGGGAACTCCGAAACGTAATAGAAAGAGGGGTTCTTCTGGCACAGGGATCGCATATTACACTTAAAGATTTAACCGATGATGAACAGGGCTATATACCAATGGGTACACCTGTTATAAGTGACCAAATTATGACGCTTGATGAAATGGAAAAATTTATGATTAAAAAGGCGCTTGGACAGACAAATGGTAATAGAACCCATGCTGCCAAGCTCCTTGGAATAAGTGTTAGAACTTTAAGAAATAAATTGGCAGAGTTTAGGCGTCAAGGAATTGTCCTTTAATAAGGGGGGAAAAACATGCAGCTTTTTGGGAAAACATTTCAGATCATAGAAAAGGCCTTAAATCTAAGGAGTAAGAAGGCTGCGGTCATAACCTCCAATTTAGTAAATATTGATACTCCAGGATACAAAGCAAAAGACCTCCCATTTAAAAAGATTATGGAACAATATCTAGGTACTTCATCTAGTGGATTAAAAATGGAAAAGACAGAACCCGGACATATAGATGCAACAGGTAAACTTTATTCCTGTAACCCAAAAAGAGCCTCTTTAGATACTGCAGCACAGCTTATGACAACCAATCCAATGCATTATCAATTTGGTATAGAAGATAACAATTCCAGACTAATAGAGGTGTCTAAAGAAAGAGGCACTCCTAACAATACCGATTTAGATTTAGAGATGGCAAAACTTGCAAAAAACAACCTAGAATATCAAGCAACTGTACAAGCATTAATAAAAGAATTTGAAATGCTAAAAAATGCTATTGAAGGAGGTAAATAAATGAACCTTCTAACTGCTATAGATATAAGTGCAACAGGGATAGCTGCACAGCGTACAAGGATAAACATTGCTTCTATGAATCTTGCTAATGCAGATGTTACAAAGACTATTGATGGGGGCCCTTATAGGGCTAAAAGCGTAGTTTTTGAAGCAGTACCCCTTAGCACAGTTGATCCTGATGTATCTGAGAGTATTGGTTCTTTTCAGGATCAATTAGATGAACAAACACAAAGACTTTCTGTAGTAAAAGTTGCAAAAATTGTAAATGATCCTGGTCCACCATTTAAAGAGGTATATGATCCTGACAATCCAGAGGCAGATTCTAGAGGTATGGTTAAATTGCCAAATGTCAATGTGATAGAACAGATGGTTGATATCATGGAGGCTGCTAGAGCATACGAAGCCAATATAACAGCAATGAATACTGCAAAATCAATGGCTCTAAAGTCATTAGATATTGCTAGGTAGGAGTAGAATATGAGTAGTATAAATTTAACAAATAACACAAATAATATAACTAATATATCAAATAATCAAATTAATAGAGAGAATAATTCAAATAAGATTACAAAAACAAATGATACATTTATGAAAATACTAGAAAGTGGTATTAAAGAAGTTAATAATCAAGAACTAAAAGCTAATAAATTAGTTCAACAGTTGGCTGCAGGCCAAAATGATAATATAGCAGGTACTATGATTGCACTTGAAAAGGCTGATATATCAATGAGATTGTTAATACAGGTACGCAATAAAGTAATAAATGCCTATCAAGAGATCATGAGGATACAACTTTAAATATTAGGAGACCAAAATGGCGCAAACTAAAGATGCGCTGAACCAAATTAAAGATTTATATAATAATCTTACTAAAGAACAACGTATTATTACTGCTATAGTTATAGCAGTAAGTTTAATAGGCTTTGGTTTACTGTTTTATATTACTAATAGACCTACTTATAAGGTGTTATATACTGATCTTTCTGATCAAGCAGCAGGTGATGTAGTAAATTGGCTTAAAAAACATGATATTCCATATAAACTAGAGCAGGGTGGCTCTACTATAGAAGTACCCTCTGATAAGGTCTATTCTGTAAGGCTTGAGTTAGCAAGTGCGGGACTTCCAAAGAATGGAACAGTAGGTTTTGAGATATTTGATCATCAAGGACTTGGTACTACAGATTTTGTTGAACACGTAAATTATCAAAGGGCCCTTCAAGGTGAACTTGAACGAACTATAGAGGAGTATCCTGAAGTAGAAGATGCCAGAGTTCATATTGCAATGCCTAAACAGTCACTTTTTATAACACATAGTCCTCAACCAAAGGCATCTGTTGTTTTAAAGTTAAAACCGGGTTACCACCTAGATGTTAATCAATTAAAAGGAATAGTCTATTTGGTAGCTAGTGCTGTACCAAAACTTAGCACTAAAAATGTAACGGTTGTAGATACTACTGGGGATATTCTGTATCAACAGGGTCTAGTATCTAATAATTCATTATCTAAGCTTACTCAAGCTCAAATTGAATATCAACGTCAAATAGAAAATTACTATAAACAAAAGATACAAAGTATGTTAGATGAAGCGTTAGGTCCAGGAGAAGCAATAGCTAGAGTATCTGCTGATATAGATTTTGACAAAATAGATATTAGTGAAGATAGATATGACCCAGATAATGTAGCTATAAGAAGTCAACAAAAGATACTTGAAACTATAAAAAATCCAACAACAGGTGGAATACCTGGTGTTAAAGGGGGACTTGCAAATAAACTACAAGGTAATGTTAATCAAGCATCAAATAGTACCATAAAACAAAAGGAAGAAACTACAACTAACTATGAGATTACTGAGATTAAAAAACAGATAAATGGTTCAATAGGAAAAATTAAACGTTTAAGCGTAGCAGTATTAGTAGATGGTACATACAAAATAAAAAATGGTAAGAAAGTATATGTGCCCAGAAGTGCTGAGGAGATGGCCGCATTAAAAAACATTGTAAAGGCAGCAATGGGTTATTCAGAAGATAGAGGAGATGAATTAAGCGTAGTAAATGTACCATTTAATATTACTACAACTAAACCTAGTAAAATGGCAAGAGCTATAGCTATAGGATCAAAACTTATAAGACCATTAACCAATTTAGTATTAGCTTTGCTCTTTATATTCCTTATATTAAGGCCGCTTCTTAAACGCTATGTATTTAAACCAGAAGAATCTGAGACAGCTTTACCAGGGGCAGAAGGAGCAGAAGCAGGGGTAGAGGCAATAGAAGGTGCAATTGGAGAGGAAGAGGCTCTTCCTCATGCTCCTGCATTTGAACCTCTTCCAAATGTACATGAAGAACTAAGAAATGTAGCAAATGATTATCCTGAGAGGGCTGCTGCCCTTATAAAGATTTGGCTTAGGGAGAAGATCGACGATGGCTCAGAATCCACAAATTCCTAGCGAAGTAGATTTAAGGGATCCCAAGGGGCCCTATAAGGCAGCAATATTTCTCTTAGCTATGGGGGAGGCATTTACTGCTGAGGTCTTTAAGTATCTTAAAGAAGAAGAGGTAAGGCAAGTATCTGCTCTTATGGCCCAGATTCAAAACATCCCAGGTGAGGCTGTAGAGAAAGTCCTTAAGGAAGTAAGAGAAAAGATGAGCATTGTTCAAGGTGAGATGGCTGTACCTGTGGAAGATTTTTTAAAAAAGGTATTGTTTTCTTCTATGCCAGAGGAGCAGGCCAAAAAGATTTATGAAGAAATAATGAGCCAACTTCATCCTTCTACATTTCAAAAGCTGTCTAATCTTGAACCTAAAGTTATAGTTAATTTTTTAAGAAATGAACATCCTCAAACCATAGCTGTTATTTTAGCACATCTTGCTCCAGAGCTTGCAGCACAAATACTTTCAGAGCTGCCAGATAGATTACAGGCAGAAGTAATGCTTAGGATTGCTCATCTTGAAAAGATAAGACCAGAAATTGTAGCAGAAATAGATAAGGTACTAGAAGAAGAATTGTTCTCTGTTGAAATGAGTGATGCAAAGAAAGTGGGTGGAGCAGAAAAGGTTGCAGAGATATTAAATAATGTAGACAGAAATCTTGAAGAGACATTGCTTGAACAAATTGAACAAAGTGCCGCAGATCTTGCAGAAGAGATTAGAAAGTTGATGTTTAAGTTTGAAGATCTCTTGCAGGTTGATGATTCTGCAATCGTTGCGCTTCTTAAAGAAATTAGTACTGAAGAGCTTAAACTTGCTCTTAAAGCCGCTCCACCAGAATTACAAGAAAAATTCTTTAAGAATATGTCTGAAAGAGCTGCCCAGATGCTCAAAGAAGACCTTGAGGTCATGGGACCTGTAAGACTAAAAGATGTTGAACAAGCTCAGCAGGCAATTATAAAAGTTGCTAAACGCTTAGAGAGTGAAGGTAAAATAGTACTTGGTGGAAAAGGAGGAGACGACGTCTTTGTCTAGTATTATCAAGTCTTCAGAAAAAAAAGAGGTTTCTATTTATAGTCTTAGCATTAAGGATGATGCTCAAAATAGAAAAGAAAAACTAGATACTATTTCATCTACAAAGGACAAAGATGCTAAGTTTTCAGCACTATTAGATCTTGTGCCAGAAGATTTCATAAAAAAAATAAAAGAACAAAATAGCAAAAAAACATCTAAAGATACTAAGGATAAGGAGAATGCTTCATCTTTACTTGCTGTTTCACTATTAGAAAAGGCCAAGAAAGAAGCTGACAAGATAGTAGCTTGTGCCAGAAAAGAAGCTGAATCTTTAAAGAAAGAGGCTGAAAAACTTATTGCTGAGAGCAAAAAGAAGGCTCAAGAGCTAGAAAGTGAGGCCTATGAGAAGGGTTTTTCTCAAGGGAAAAAGGATGGAGAAGAGTTTGGACGAAAACAATTTGAGGCAATGACAAATAGACTTAAGAGGTTGATCTTAAACTTACAAGAACAGGGGAATAAGATATCTAAAAAATATGAGTCTCAAATTATAAATTTATGTATGTTGGTTGCTTCAAGGGTAATTAAGCATGAGATTGAAACTAATCCTGATGTTATATTAGCCGTGGTTAAAGATGCATTATCTCATGTAGTTGAAGGAACAACCCTGACTTTACATTTAAACCCAATAGATGCCGAATTAATTGAAGAAAGATTTAAAGACGAATTGACTGCTCCGGGTAAACACAGGATCAAGATAAACTCAGATCCCAAGATAGAACGAGGTGGTTGCTTACTTGAAACAGAGTTTGGATTAATCGATGCAACAACAAAAACACGATTAAATACTATCATAAGCTCTATTGATAATATCTTAAAGCAAAATACAGGATATAAATTAGAGATAGACACTATTGAAGATGGAAAATCTTAATATTGATATAAAATTAACAGAGATAGATTTTGATCTTTATAAGAATGCTATTGAACATGTACAGGATATACGTTCATGTGGAATAGTAAAGCAGGTTATAGGGATGGTGCTTGAAGGTAAAGGTCCTGCAGTTGCTGTAGGAGGGATGTGTAAGGTCGAACTAAAATCTGGTAAACCCTCTATTGATGCCGAAGTAGTTGGTTTTAAAGATAATCATATATTGCTTATGCCCCTTGGTGAGATGAGGGGGATTGAGCCAGGAGCAAAGATATGGGTTAGTGAAGAAAGCGCACGTGTTGCAGTAGGTCCCAATCTTTTAGGACGTATCTTAGATGGATTAGGAAATCCAATAGATAATAAGCCCCCGATATCTGCTCAAACATTTTATCCTCTATATGCTGAGCCTCTCAATCCTATGAAAAGGCCGCGTATAGATACACCTATTGATGTTGGGATACGAGCTATAAATGCATGTATTACACTTGGTAAAGGGCAAAGAATTGGCATTATGGCAGGTTCTGGAGTTGGTAAGAGTACCCTTCTTGGTATGATTGCAAGGCATACTGCTGCGGATGTATCTGTTATCGCACTAATTGGAGAACGAGGTAGAGAGCTTAGAGATTTTATAGAAAGAGATCTAGGACCAGAAGGACTAAGAAGATCTGTTGTGGTAGTGGCTACTTCTGATCAACCTCCTCTTGTAAGACTAAGAGGGGCATATCTTGCAACCGCTATTGCAGAATATTTTAGGGATCAGGGAAAGGACGTCATCTTGATGATGGATTCTGTTACTAGATTTGCAATGGCATATAGAGAGGTAGGGCTTTCTATAGGAGAGCCTCCAACCTCTAGAGGGTATACTCCTTCTGTATTTGCACAACTTCCAAGGCTTCTTGAACGAGCAGGACGTAATGAAAGGGGCAGTATTACAGGTATTTATACTGTTTTAGTCGAAGGCGATGATATGAATGAGCCCATTGCAGATGCTATTAGATCTATAGTAGATGGACATATTGTTTTAAGGCGGGAATTAGCACATGAAGGACACTATCCTGCAATAGATATTCTTTCTAGTGTAAGCAGGGTAATAAGAGATATAGCAAAACCAGGACAGCTCCAGGCATATCAAAAACTTGTTAAGGTTTTATCTACTTATAAAAGGGCAGAAGACCTAATAAATATTGGAGCATATACAAAAGGAAGTAATCCCGATATAGACTATGCAATAGAAAAAATAGATAAGGTAAAGGAGTTTTTAAGACAAGATGTAGATGAAGCCTCTCCGCTTGATGTAAGTATAAGCAGGTTGATTGAACTATTCCAATAGTAAGTGAGGTTAAATCGTGGCCTTTAACTTTAGACTTGAGGCCTTATTAAGGCTTAGAAAGAGTCTTAAGGAACAAGCAGAACAAGAACTTGCAAGATGGATAAGGCGTAGAGAAAATGTTATAAATATAATAAGACAACTAAAATCTGATATAGAAACAGAGAGACATAAATTAAATGTTAACATATCTAATGGAATTAAAGCTAGTGAATATCAACAGCAGGTTGAATATATAGATTTATTATTTAGGAAATTAACTTATAGAACAGAGCAACTTAAATCAATAGAAGATAATCTTATAAAAGCAAGGCAATTATTAAAAGAAAGGCATATGGAGCTTCAAGTAGTAGAAAAATTAAAAGAAAAGGCTTATGACAAATATTTATTTGAAGAGTTTCAAAAAGAACAAAAAGAGGCGGACGAACTAGCAACTATAAAATATATCTCTAAACAGCAAGCTGATATATCATGAAACTAAAAAAGATATCTATTTATAACATAAAATTTTTGCTTTTTTTATTGGCTTTTATATTGGGGATGAAGTTTTTGATAAGCTTACTAGTATTAATTCCTGACTTTCATGGATACTGCGTTCAGGCTTTAGCACAATCTAGTTCCAAAAGTTTAGGTGTTAACAAACAGTCATTTAATAGTAATGCTACAGATAATTCTTTAAACGTTGCACCTCAAGTTCTTGAAATACTTGAAGCCACACTTAGGAATAATAAAGATGAACAGATGGAGTTAGAGAAGAAAAAGGAACAGTTATTAGCGGTGAAAGACGATATTGAGGCAAGGATTAAAGAACTTAAACGTCTACAGTCTATACTTGCATCTCCATCTAAAAAGGCTCAAAAGGAAAATATGGCAAGATTTGAACACCTTGTGTCTGTATACAGTGCAATGGATCCGCAAAAGGCTGCATTACTTTTGGATAAACTAGATGATAACACAGTAGCTCAGATATTTGCTATTATGAAAAGTAGAAAAGTAGCAAGAATTTTAGCCTTAATGAAGCCAGATAAAGCAGCAAGAATAAGTGCTATCTTGTCTCAAAAAAAGATAAGTATGGCAAAATAAAAATTATTAATTTTAATTAGTTTGATTTATTTACTTATTCTGTCTATATTGCCTTTATAAACAATAAGTTTTGTCTTTTTAATTTTATTTTAATGTGTAATCAATGAAAGAAAAAGATTTTTGTCGTATCTTAAGTATTGAAGCCTCTGCAGGTTCTGGTAAGACATATAATCTTGCTAAAAGGTTTATAGACCTACTAAGCCATCATATAAAAAGACAAGGTACACAATTACTTACTCCTGAACATTTAGGTTCTATCATTGCTCTTACCTTTACTAATAAAGCCGCCTTAGAGATGAAGGAACGCATTATATATTTTTTAAAAATACTTGGGGGAGTTTATAGCAAAGATAATTTTAAAAAAGAGGATTTTAATATTGAATCAAAACATTCATTAGAGATCTTGTTTAATCTTATAAAGAATCATAGTGAGTTTAATGTTACAACTATAGATTCTTTTATAAATAAAATTGGTAGGGCTTTATCAATGGACATAGGTGTAAGTCCAGATTATAATATCACTTTTGATGTAGACGAAATCTTTGATCTTGCTTTTAGTGAGATTATTTCTGATGTTAATCTATTAAAAGATATAACTAGTTTTATAACTTCTTATTTACTTTTAGATAAGGTAAGAGGAATCAATGCAGAAATTTTACTTAAACAGGCTATTTATACATATAAAGATAAAATTCAAGATATAAAACTTATTGATAAATTAGATATACTTACTTATGAAGACTTTTTAACTAACAATAAAGCAGTATTACAACAATTAACAGGGTTAAAAGATCAAAATAGTTTATATAATTTTTATAATGTTAAGAATCAAATTAGAAATAAATTCTTAAATTATGCTTTAATAATAAGAGAATTGCTTGAATTTCCTAAACAAGATATATTTGATCAACGTAAAATTTCATACTTAAAAAATTTAACTTTAAACTTAAGTGTAAAGCATTTTACTGAAATTACTAAATTGTTAGAAGATAATTCTATATCAAATTTACTAAAACAAAAGTATAAAAAAGATATAAATACTATTCAAAGCATAGAAACAAAAATCTTGAATTGTTTACTACATATACATAATTTATATCATCTTTATAATATTATCCAAAATTTACATGAAGTTGAATCAATATATGAAATTATAAATCAATTTTTATCTAAAGAAGAAGAAATTAAACAATTATTAAATATAGTAGATGGGAAAACTTTAACTAGCTCTGTCTCAAGAGTAATTAAAAATATGGAAAATACAGGAATTTCGTATGCATTTTGTAAATTAGGTGATAATATATATCATTATTTAATAGATGAATTTCAAGATACATCAAAAGAACAATTTGAAATAATTAATTGTTTAATTGAAAATACTATTGCTAGTTATGGAAGTCTATTTTTAGTAGGTGATAAGAAACAAGCTATCTATGGTTGGCGTGGAGGAGATTATACAATTTTTGACTTTGTATACCAACAATATCCTTTTAGCAAAAAAGCTTTAACTAAAAACTATAGATCTGCTAAAAATATCATTAAGTTTAACAATAAAATTTTTAGCAATATTAATAAAATTTTGACTAATCCAAATATTTTTAATTGTATAAAGAATGATATAGCAGATAAAGTTATAACTGATATTTCTAATATATATCAAGATGCAAAACAAGATATATTTAAAAATGAATTAGGCTATGTAGAAGTAAAGATAAAGTACCAGTTTTCTAATAAGAAGGAAGATATAGATAGATTTTATCGCAAAAATACAATTGAGTGCATTAAATATCTACTTAATACAGTTAACATTAATCCATCAGATATTATGATTTTAATAAGAAGAAAAAATGATATTACTAAGATTATTAATTGGATTAGAGAAGATCTTCCAAATGTTAACTTTATTACTGAAGACAGTTTAATGTTAATAAATAATCCCGAGATTAAAAAATTTCTCACTCTTGCTTTAGCTATTATATATCCTGAGGATAAAAGCTATGAGAAAGCTATAAAAGAATTGGGAGTAAATGTTGATTTAAACTTTTTAAGGATAAAATGTATTGGATTATCTCCATATGAATTTTTTTCTTATCTAATTTTTAATTATCAAGATGACTTTCACTATTTAGATAATGAAGTATTTTTTTCTACTTTATTAGATAAAGTGTTAGAACTAAGCTCAGAAAAGAAAACAATAGAATATATTATAGATTATTTTTATAAAAAGGATATCTTTATTGACTTTCCTGAAAGTATAGATGCTATAAAGATTATGACTATTCATAAAGCAAAAGGGCTAGAAGCTCATAGTGTAATAATTCCATTTTATGATTGGAAATTATATAATAATATAATTCATAAATATTATCTGTGTAAAATAGATAATATCCCATACTTACAAGTAAAAGGTTTAGATAAACCTATCTTAGTTAATATAGGTAATAAATATATAAGGCAGATATCTAAACAAGCTAAAGCTATTTATGATAATGAACTAAAATCTCAATTTATAGAGGCATTAAATCTTATGTATGTTGCTAATACAAGAGCTATAAATAATTTGTTTATATATGGTTCGGTTGTTAAAAATAAAACGTCTAGCTATAATAAAAGAAATTTTAATGTTGCAGTGATTTTAAATGAAGCTTTAAAAGAGATAGCTAGAGAAGAAGATAATATATTATATTATAGTATAGGAGAAATTACACATGAAACAAATAGAAATATAAACACTAGTAATAAAGATATTGATTTAAATAAGTCAAAAAAATATAGTTACTCATTAATAAGTAAACACTTGAAATTTACTTTCAAGAGATTTGATGATTATCTTGATATATCTAAACAAGATATCGGTGAGTTATACCATTTGGCAATGTCTTTTATAAAGAGAGTCGATAAATTAGAAGATTCTAAAATAGAAGATTTAGTTAATAGAGTTTATAATAACGCTAAATTAATAACAAAAACCGACTATGAAATAGTTAAAAAATATATCAAAAATACTATATATGATCTTAGTGATTATTTTTTAGATATTGATGAATTTTGGAATGAAAAAGAGATTATAGATCAAACTGGTAATATCATAAGAATTGATAGATTAGTTAAAAAAAATGGTAAGTTCTACATTATTGAATACAAAACAGGTGAGTTTAGTCTTAAACATATAGAACAAGTTCAAGGTTATTTAGCGGTATTTAAAGAGGCTAAAGCACTTATCTATTATGTTAAAACAAGAAAAATAATTAAAAGCGATGAGTTTAACAATATCAAAGATTGATCTTCAGGTTGATTTTGTAAAAAAGACAGTAGACATCCTGAGAAATAGGATATCTCGTTATCCTAGAGTAATATTTATTTCTGCTAACAAGAGATTAGTTAGGTTTGTTGAAAAAGAACTGGATATAGGTGAGATATTAAAAATAGATTTTTATACCCTTGAGGAATTTGTTCAAAAGATTGCCATAGATTTTGCAGACATATTTAGTTCTTACCATTGTCAGGTAGAAAGGGATATATTCTTTTTAGATATAATAAAGGAATTAGATAACAAAGAGTTGTTTGAACACTTAGGAGGTAGTGAGTCAAAAGTATTTGTTTGGGCTCGTAGATTATCACGGCTTTTTGATGAGATAGATCGTCAAGGTCTTGAGGAAAGATTAGAAAACTTTGAATATGTTGAAGCAATAGAGCCAGCTCAAAATATATTAAGATATTTAAAGGATCTATATAAGTTATATGAAGATCGTTATAAAGCCATAGGATTTAATGGAAGGTTCTTTAAAGCAGCAGCCTCTATTGTGAAAGAAGATAGGTTTATAGAACAATATAAAGATAGCCTTTTTGTATTTGCAGGTTTTCTGTTTTTAACTAATACAGAACTTAAGATACTAAAAGCACTTACTAAATTAGCTGATACATTATTCCTTATTCATACAGACCTACTAAATAGAGATTGTATAGAAATAGATGGCCAAAGGTATAGTTTTGATAGCTTTGAAGCTGTAAATAGAGCAATTAAATTACTTACCAAAAATATCCCCGAGGCAAAAATAGAGCCTTTTGCTGATGAAGTTAATAATCCCAAAGAGCCTTTTATATCCCTTTATGAGTGCTCAAATATCCATTTTGAGGCTTCTAGTATTGCAAATAAAGTAAAGGAGATATCTAACTCTAAAGATTTAAAAGAGATAAAAGATCCCAGAAATATAGCAATTATTTTACCTGACTCTAAAACTCTCTTTCCCTTACTTTCTTTTATGGGTGATGTCCCATACTTAAATGTAACTATGGGATTTCCTCTTTCACAGACAGACCTAGGAATGTTTTTAGAAAGTTTGTTTTTATTGATTATTAATTTGGATAAAAAAAATACTAAAGAACAACAAAAACAAGATAAAATATTTGTTTCTACTACTCTTTTATTGAGATTTTTAAACAACAAATTATCAAAATTTTTAGTTTCTAAGTTTAATATCGCTAGGATAAAAAGTGATATATTTAGAACAGGTTCCTCTGTTTATTATTTCTCAAAAGATTCCCCTCTTTATAAAGATATATTAGTTCCATTTTTATCAGCTAGGGACTTTAATACCTTATATAAAGCATTTATGAATTTGGCAGATCAGTTTGATTTTCAAAGCCTTAGTAAGAAGGATAGTGGACTTAGTTTACAAATAATACAACTTTTTTATTCAGAGGTTGTAAATTCCTTAAAAGACATAGAGGTTTCAGATAACATTGCTTTAGATCCTGTTTTTATATACCACCTTATTAGAGAAACTATAGATGAGCTTAGTATACCGTTTGAAGGACATCCCTTAGAAGGTGTTCAAATTATGGGCATGCTTGAGGCAAGAATGTTGTCTTTCAACCATTTATTTATACCAGATGTTAATGAGTCCATCTTGCCCTATGGAGATAAAGTTGATCCACTACTGCCTGAAGAGATAAAAAGAGCAATTGGGCTTACCTCATTTAAGGAAAAAGAGCAATTGATAAAATATTATTTTTTTAGGCTTATATATTCATGTAAAAATGTTTTTATATTTTATAGATCACCAAATACAAATAATGCCAAAGCCTCTAAAAGTAGATTTATAGAGCAACTTATTCTACTTAAAGAGATAAAAAAAGAAGATATTCCAATTACTAAACAACAGCTTAGACTGCCAGCCTTTAAAAAGGGAAATAACTATATTGAAAAAGATAAAGAAACAATCGCTCATTTTAAAGATATTTTTACAACTCCTTCTTTAATAGATCTATATTTGAGTTGTCCATATAAATACTATCTTAATAAAATTAAACATATTCCAGAAAAGGTAGCATTTGAAAAGGATTTTCATGCGGATAAAGTTGGTACATTAATTCATTTTATCTTTGAGAATTTCTTTGGGGAGTTTAGAGGTAAATATATTGATAAAGACTGTTATATAAGGATTAAAGAAAATATTCTTAAAACCTTTGATAATTTTTTTGATCAAATGATTAATAGATTAAAGAATGATAAGTTAAAAAATTATTTTATCAATCTTCCAAAATTTCATAAAGCTACTCTTGTTGAGATATTAAGATTTAGATTTAAGGAGTTTTTTGACAATACTTTAACCTCAAAACAACAGACCTTTCCTTTTAAAATATTATATGTTGAAAAAAAGCTTATTCATCCAGAGCTTAATCTGTTTGGGATAATAGATAGAATAGATATGTTAGAAAATGGAGATATTAGAATTATTGATTATAAGACAGGAAGATTTCCTTATAAAATAGGTACATTAGATGATATTAATATAGATCAACATGTATATGATGATAAAAACTTGGAAAAGATAAAAGAGAAAATAAAGCTTTTTCAGATCCCATTATATTTTTTAATTGCTAAAAAGTGTTTTTCTAATTGTAATATTAAGGTATTAATATATAATTTTAGTTTATCTAGTAGTGATATTATACAATGTTTTGACTTTGATGATGTTAAATTAGATATTATAAACAATATTTTATTGTATATACTAAACCATATGCAAAACTCTAACTATATTTATGCATTACCTGGAGAATCATGTAATATCTGTAATTACAGACATTTCTGTAAGTTTTCTTCACTATAAACTATATTATTTATATTTTATCCATACCTTGTTTGATAATCTGCTTTGGTTCCTCCATCCTTTTACTGTACATACTTGATATACATATATTCTGCCATGATAAATATTTTTGTCTATATATTTTATTTTCATTCCAGGTTTTAGAGACTGGTTAAATGGTACAACAATAACTGATTGATATTCAACAGGACATGTTGGACAGCTTCCCAAAGGTATAGCAGCTTTAAATATATAAAATTCTTTTATATGTAATAATGGAGATCCATCACTATTTTGAGTTGGTATCGTCCATGTAAGCAATATATGGTTATTTATTAGTTTTGCCTTAAGATCCTTTATAGGCTTTGCTGTAATTGTACCTGGTGGAACAGGTGGAGCCTTTTTGCCACAAGCATAACTAAATATCAAACAAATAACAAAAACAACTACGATATGTAAAAAGGAGTCTTTTTTCATGATAATTCCAAATATTTTTTAGCCTTTTCTATAGCCTTTTTTACTGCAGATGGAGCTGTACCTCCCGGACAATTTCTTGCATTTACTGAGCCTTCTATACTCAATATGTCATAGACATCTTGTTCTATTTGAGGACAAAAACTTTTAAATTCTTCAAGTGATAGCTCTTCTAGATTCTTGTTGTTTTCTATTGCATAGGAAACAGCCTTTCCAACTATTTCATGGGCATCTCTAAAAGCTATCCCTTTTTTAACAAGATAATCAGCTAGATCTGTTGCAGTTAAAAATCCATGTCGGACTAACTCATGAGCTCTTTTAGGGTTTGGTGACATATTTTTTATTAATTCAGACATAACTTCTATACATGCCTTAGTTGTATCTATTGCATCAAAGAGAGGTTCTTTATCCTCTTGGAGGTCTCTATTGTAACAAAGAGGGAGTCCTTTTATAAGAGTTAAGAGATTAACAAGACAGCCAATTACTCTGCCACTTTTACCTCTTACTAGTTCCGCTACATCTGGATTTTTCTTTTGGGGCATAATGCTTGAACCCGTACAAAAGGCATCAGGCAGTTCTACTAAATTAAATTCTGTACTAGTCCAAAGTATCAATTCTTCGCATATTCTACTTAAGTGGATCATTATTAAACTTAGATGTGCTAAAAATTCTATTATAAAATCTCTATCAGACACTGCATCCATACTGTTTGAAGTTATATCATCAAAGTCAAGTTCTTTAGCAACAAAATATCTATCTATAGGAAAATCAGTGCCTGCAAGGGCTGCACTTCCAAGTGGGCATATATTTACCCTTTTTCTACATTCCTTAAGTCTTTGTCTATCCCTTTTAAACATCTCAAAATAAGAAAGCATATGATGAGACCAAAGTACAGGCTGAGCATGTTGTAAGTGAGTAAAACCAGGGATAATAAGTCCAAAGTACTTCTCTGCCTGAGATAAAAACGATATCTGTAAATCCCTTAATAACTTATCAAGAATATCGATTTCATCTCTTAAATAAAGTCTTATATCTGTAGCTATCTGATCATTTCTACTTCTTGCTGTATGTAATTTTTTACCTGCCTCCCCAATCTTTTCAAAAAGGGCCCTTTCAATATTCATGTGAACATCTTCTAGGGATTCTTTCCAGTCAAATTTACCGGCTCTTATTTCATCTCTTATCTCTTTAAGCCCTTTTATGATCTTATCTCGTTCATCTTGTGTGATGATATTTTGTTTAGCTAGCATCTTAGCATGGGCAATACTTCCCCTTATATCCTGTTCATAAAGCCGCTTATCAAATGATACAGATTCAGTAAATTTCTCAACAACTAGGTTGGTCTTTTCTTTAAAGCGTCCTGCCCAAGGCTTAAAATCGTTTTTGTTTTTACCCATGTTACTTCTTCCTTTCTAAAAGAGAGCGAATTTTAAGTCTAAGTCCTTGAAGTCTTATAAATCCCTCAGCATCTTGTTGTCTATAGACTTCATCTTCCTCAAAGGTGGCAAATTCTGGTGCATAAAGTGATTGCTCAGAACGTCTTCCAACAACCTGACAGTTTCCTTTATAGATTTTAAGCCGTACTGTGCCAGTAACATTCTTTTGAGTTTCATCTATAAGTGTTTGTAGGGCCTTTCTTTCTGGGGCAAACCAAAAACCATAGTATATCAATTCCGAATATCTAGGAATTAGACTATCTCTTAAATGCATGACTTCACGATCAAGTGTTATAGACTCAATTGCCATGTGGGCAATACGTAAAATAGTACCACCGGGAGTTTCATATACTCCCCTTGATTTCATTCCTACAAATCTATTTTCAACAATGTCAATGCGTCCTACACCGTTTTTAGCACCAATTTCATTTAGCTTAGAAAGAAGTTCATGAGGGCTTAGGTCTTGTCCATCTATTGCACAAGGATCACCATTTTTAAAATCTATTTCAATATAAGTAGGCTGATCTGGTGCATCTTCTGGGTCTTTTGTCCATGTATACATATCCTTAGGTGGTTCTTGCCATGGATCTTCAAGGATACCTCCCTCATAGCTTATATGAAGAAGGTTTGCATCCATTGAGAAAGGCTTTTCTTTTGTGACAGGTACAGAAATACCATGTTTTTCTGCAAAGGCTATCAGTTTTTGTCTTGAATTTAGATCCCAACACCGCCAAGGAGCTATAATCTTTAACTCTGGCATAAGGGACATATAACTTAGTTCAAATCGAACTTGATCATTTCCCTTTCCTGTTGCTCCGTGACTTACAGCATCAGCTCCTGTGTCTTGGGCTGTTTTCACCTGTTCTTTGGCAATAAGTGGCCTTGCAATGGATGTTCCCAAAAGATATGTCCCTTCATATATTGCATTTGCTCTAAACATAGGGAATACATAATCTCGTACAAACTCTTCTTTTAGATCCTTTATTACCACTTCATCCGCACCAGTGTCCCATGCCTTTTGTTCAACTGCCTTCCAATCTTCTTTTTGTCCAATATCTGCAGAAAATGTTACAATTGGACATTCATAAGTCTCTTTTAGCCATTTTAGAATTACTGAGGTGTCAAGGCCTCCAGAATAAGCAAGTACGATCTTTTTAACTTGTCCTTTATATGGAATTTGATTCATGGGCGTTCTCCTTTATGGATTAAAGTCTTTTAGTTCTTTTAAGAGATTATCTATATCTTTTGAGGTATCAAGTTCTAAGACACTGGCCTTTTCTTTAAGATGATCCAGTGGCTTAAAGGCCTTTTTTTGAGCCAGATATATTTCCCATCTACCATCAGATACCTCAGTGTCAGATCTTTCTCTTTTATTAAGGCGCTTTTTAACCTCGTCATCTTTTAGTGTACAGTGTACAAAAATAGGTTTTACATCTAATAGTTGACAAAGTCTCAAGACTTCTTCTCTATAGACAGAGTCTGTAAATGTAGCATCTATTATGGCATCTTCACCAATTATTAAATCTTTTGCAGCCCTTCTAAGTAGGGCGCTATATGTCTTATGAGTCATTTCTTTACTGTAAAGTCCTTGATTATATGGTACATGGACCTTTTGGTTAAGAGGAATGTTAGCGATTTCTTTTCTAATTATATCAGAATTATAATAACTTATGCCTTTATCCTGTGAAAGTCTTTTAGCAATACTGGATTTTCCTGTGCCTGTTAGTCCTAAAAATATCCAAAGTGTAGCTGATTTTTTAAATCCTGCATATCTATGAGCAAGTCTTACATAACGTTTTGCCTGGATATATGCCTCATTTTTGGTATCTTCATCAATCCCTTCAGATGCCCATGTAAAACAGCCAATTTTAAAACGTACATAGGCCCTATAACATTTATAAAAATCTATTAATACTTTTAGGTCTGAATCATCTAATTGTTGAGAAAGTTCCTCTATAAGTTCTTTTGCTAAGAGACAATGGCCGTAGTTGTCTAAATCCATTGCCAGAAAAGCCACATCTACAGCAATATCTCCAAACCTAAATCTTTCATTAAATTCTATACAATCAAATATGTAGACTTGCTTATTTTTTAAATCAAAACATATATTGCCAGAGTGCAGGTCTCCATGTCCATCAACTATCCTTTGATTTAATATTCTGCTTTCAAACAGTTGTTTGTTTTTTTGTTCGAATGCCCTTGTATAACCAACGATTTCATCATAGACATTTTGATCAACTAATTTATTAATAAAAGGGATTGTCTGTTCAAAATTTTCTTCAGTATTAAAAGATATGGTTTTTAAAGAACCAAATTCTTCTGCTTTATCTTTAGGAGCAATAGCTTCTTTGTAAAAAGGTACAAGTTTTTCTATGATTTTTGTTAAAAGCGTTTTGTCAAATACCTCTTTTTCTATAAGCTTATTCATAAGGTTATCATGGGGCATTTTATTCATTACTAAGACCCACTCTATAACATTACTATCTCTGTTGTTATCTAAAAAAATCTTGCCATTTGATTCACAAAGTGGAATTACATCTAAATAAATATCTGGACAAAGTCTTTTATTAAGACGGAGTTCTTCTTTACAAAAGTAGAGTCTTTTATCAATGTTAGTAAAATCTAGAAAACCAAAATTGACAGGTTTTTTTATTTTATAGACCTTTGGCCCTGCTATAAACACCCATGAAATGTGGGTCTGGATAAGTTCTACCTTATCTACACTATGAGGATATGTATTGGGGTCTAGCATAACATTAAGCCATTTAGGATTATCAGACATTTTTTATATTTTCCCCCTTTCGTTCTTGATTATATTATAAGCTATGATTACAGTTTGATAGATTTTTACTCCTTATTGTATCAGTTGTCACCTAGTTAAGTATTAAATTTAATAGGAGGAAAGCATGGGTGAGATTAGAAGTGCTTTAGAGATAGCACTTGAGAAGGCAGAAAAATTAGGTAAGGCCTCTAAAGAAGAAATAAAAAAACAAGAGGCTATTGCAAAAGGTAGGCGTATAGCAGCTATTTTTTTAGATGATCCTGATAAAAAGAGCCTTAAAGAGTTGATGGCAGATGTAGACAGTAGTGTTTTAAATAGTGTTATAGAAGGTGCAATGGATACACTTCTTAGAAATGTAGTCTTGCCTAAAGAAGATAGCCAGATGGAAAGAGCACAAAAGGCACTTTCTGGAATTATGGATCTTAAAGGCTCTGTTGCAGCACAGGTAGTAAATGCAATATCTCAGCTATTGAGCCAGTTTAAAACTACTTATACCCAATATAAAGAACAGCTAAAGGCACAAATGCAAGCTCAATTAGGCAATCTAAAACAAGCGGTTGCAGAACAATATGGTATGGCGGTTGCCCAAGCTCTTGATGTAGAGGCCCTTCCTGAATTTCAGCAGGAATGGTCTAAACTTTCTGGACAGATTGTGGAACAGTTTAATAAAGAGCTTGAAAGACTTAAAAATTATCTTCTTAACATATAAAAAAGGGGTGATTAACACCCCTTAATAAAGAAATCATTTAGGAGGGGGAAGAAGACCCTTTGCCCGAAGTTTTTTTCTTTTTTCTCGTCTTCTTCGCCTTCTTTCTATTTCTCGTCTTCTTTCAATCTTTTTATGTCTTGCCATAGTTACTCCTTTTATCTTTTTATTTGAGTATTATGAGATTTATCAATCAAGTCAATATATAAAACATAAAATTTAATCCCAATTAAATAGTTTTCTATAGGCATCATATACTACAATTGCTACTGCAGAAGACAGATTTAGGCTTCTTACCTTACCCCACATTGGCAAATAGTATGAATGTTCTTGATATTCTTCTAAAAAGTGATGGGGAAGTCCATAGGTTTCTCTACCAAATATCAAAAATGCATTATTTTTAGGGACTGCTTTAGTGTATATATATTTACCTCTTGTAGAGTATAGAAATAACTGCTTATCCTTGGCAAAATCTAAAAATGCATCAAGACTTTTATGTTCTTTAATTGAAACATGTGGCCAATAGTCAAGCCCCGCCCTTTTTAGATGTTTGTCATTTAAGTGAAATCCAAGTGGATGTACTAAGTGTAGATTACTATTAGTAGCAGCACATAATCTAGCAACATTACCAGTATTTGGAGGAATTTCAGGCTCAACTAAAACAATATTTAATACAGGAGTATTACTGTCCAACTAAAACTTATACCTCCATTACAGCTTTTTTTGCTTTTCTTTACATGCTGGGCACAGACCTTGAACTTCAAGTTTGTAGTTTGTCAGTTCATAGCCAAATTTTTCTTTTAGCATCTTTTCAAGCTCAGGCCAATATGGATCAGTAAACTCTTCTATCTTTTTACATCCTATACATCTTAAATGGCAGTGGGGTTCGTGTCCATATATGTGCTCATAGTGCATGTGTCCATCTTCAAAGAAGACCTCTTCAATTAGTCCTGCCTCAATGAGTAAAGGGATGAGTCGGTATATAGAGGCCTTTGAAATTTGTAGTCCTTTTTGTCTCATTCTTAAATAGAGAGTATCTACATCAAAATGATCATGGGTAGAAAATATCTCTTTTATTATCTGTTCTCTTTCTGGTGTATACCGCAGTCCTTTTTTTTGTAGATACTTTCTAAAGATGTGAAGTTCAGATTCTTGGTTCATAATCTTTACCTGCCCTTAACTTTTTAGTGTAATGAGACACTTTAACAATAATCACTACAATTGTGTACAAAGAACAAATAAATGAGTCAAGATAATTAATAATATTTCTTTTATGCTTGATTTTTGTAAAATAAAAGCTAATAATTTTAAAAGCATTACATTTTCTATAAGGTTGGATATTAGGAGATAATGACCAAAAATTGGTTTGATTCAATAAAAGAGAGTGTTAGAATTATAGATAATAGTAAAAAAGAAAAGGAAGAAGGCGAAGTTCAGTTAAGTGTTGACCCTTTTCATAAAAAGGAGAAAGAAGAATTTTTATCTCTTCTTTCTCAGGTAGGAGATAGCCTTTCTGAGCAAGAAGAAAAAGTGCTAGATGTGTTTTTAAAAACAGAAGGGCATGTTTGTGCAAAAGATTTAAGGGAGAAGATAGACGGTGGGCGAGAGCTTACTGTTAAAGATGTAGAAGATGCCCTTAATAAGTTTTGTCGTTATGGTATAGCTCAAAAGGTCCGTTTTAATGATGGACCCTTATTTTTTGAGCATCTACATCTAGGACAGGGGCATGATCACCTTATTTGTGTTAAGTGTGGTAAGATAGAAGAATTTTTTGATCCAAGACTAGAGGCATTACAAAGGGAACTTTCTCAAGAGAGAGGTTTTCAGCCTTTAGCTCATAGATTAGTTATTCAAGGGCTTTGTTCTAGGTGTAGACAAGTTAGACAAACAGTAATGCCTCTTGCCATGTGTGCCCCAGGAGAGAAAGTTACAATTGTAAAGCTTGTTGGTGGAAGATGTATTTGTTCTAAGCTCTCTGCTATGGGGCTAAACATAGGGCAAGAGGTTGAGATCCTTAATAATTCTGGTCCTTTTATTATTAAGGCAAAGGGAACACGTCTAGCACTTGGACGCGGGCTTGCTCAAAAGGTTTTAGTATCTCCTAGAATAGAAAAGGGCAACAATTAGGGATAATGTATACTAAAACGTAACTAAGGAGGGTAAAGAGCTATGAGAAGGAGGAGATCTTCCACGGTGTTGGGAGCGGTTTTGGGATTTTTGGCAATGCTACTTTTTAGCATTCCAGCAATAGGTGCAGAAAGTGTATCTGTACCTAATGTTAGTCAGTGGTTCCAGAATATGGAGATTAGTTTAACAGGCACTGGAATTGTTCAGGGGGTTAGTCAAAAGAGAGCTATTGATAGTACTTACCAAAGTGTAAAGATGTATGACAGAAATTATGCCACCTATTCTATTGATTTTGAAGTAAATGCAGACATTGCGAAAACTGGACACGCCTATATGCTGGTTGAAGCAGGAAATGGTGAAGGACCTGATCAATATTACAATGTATTTGGTACCTTAAATGAGGATGCAATTGGAAGTCAATCCTTACAGGTTAGTGAACTTTGGTATCAGCAGGATATTTTAGATGGAATGTTTAAGTTTAAGATTGGTAAGGTTGATCTTACTGATAACTTTGATACCAACAATGTAGCAGATGATGAAGAGACTCAGTTCTTAGCTGGCATATTTGTAAACAACCCAACTATTGAGTTTCCTGATTACTGCTTTGCTGCAACCTTGTGGGCAGAGCCAACCAAACTTATTAGTGTAGGGTTGGCCTACGGTGATGCAGATGCAGATTGGAATCAAGTTCTTGATTATCCTTTCCTTATGGCAGAGGTAGATGTTCATCCAGAGCTCTTTGGACTTGAGGGTAACTACCGTTTTATGGCTTGGAGAAATGGTACAAGCCATGAAGATTGGGCAGATACTGAAGGACATGCAAACTTTGGTTTTGCTATCTCCTTTGATCAGAAGGTCCTTCCAGAGTTAACCCTATTTACAAGATGGGGTTGGGCAGATCCTGATATATCTGACAATAAGATAGAAAATGCAGTAAGCCTTGGTTTCCAATTAGATGGTGCCTATTGGGGACGTGACAAAGATCATGTAGCCTTTGCTTATGGTTGGAATATACTTAATGGAAATTACAGAGATTATATAAGAGCTAAAGGTTATAGCCCAAGAGATGAACAGCACTTTGAGGTATATTATCATCTAGCAATTAATGATCATGTAAATGTATGTCCTGATGTTCAATTCATTATGAATCCAAATGGTATTAAAGAAAACCACAATATGTTAGTTGTAGGTGTAAGAGGGCAGGTTGAATTTTAATTAATAATAAAAGTTCCTATATTAGAAAGATAAAGGGGAGCAGAAATGCTCCCCTTTTTTAATTTATAGATTCAATTATTGTTATAAGAGGTAAAATAGAAGGTTCTCCAATATTAATGAGTGCATCAGAAGCTGCTTTTCTAACCGACCAATATTTATCGTTTAGTTTTTTTAATAGAGCTGATATGGCAATTTTATCTTTTAGTTCACCAAGAGCTAGAGCAGCTTCTTTTCTTACATATTTATTGTCATGTTCTAATGCTAAAATTAAATCAGTTAAAGATGGATTGCCAATTTTGACAAGAGCTTTTCTTGCAGCTTCTCTCACGAATCTTTCTTTATCTTCTAATTTGTTTATAAGTGGTTTTACTGTATCTTTATCACCTAATTCTCCTAATGCTTCAGCAGCTGATTTCCTTACATGCCAATCTTTATCGTCTAGCGCTTTTATAAGAGGTGTTTGGGCTTTTTTATCTTTTAACATACCCAATGCTTGACAAGCTTTCCATCTAACAGACCAATTATCGTCATTTAGTACTAGTTTTATTAAGGGATCTGTAGCTTGTTTACTACCTATAATCCCCAGGGATACAGCAGCGTTTTGTCGGACTATCCAAGAAGAATCTTGTAAAGCTTTTATAAGGTAAATTACAGCACGTTTATCTTTTAAGGTGCCTAGTACTTGTGCTGCTATCTCTCTTATAGAATCTACTTCATCAAACAATGCTTCTATCATAAAAGGAATAGCTTGTACATCTCCTACCTTTCCTAATGCTTCTGTTGCAATTTCTTTGATATCTTTATCTTTGTCATTTAAATATCTTATTATTTCATGAATTGCTTTTTCAGCTTTTAGTTCTCCTAGGGCTTTTATTGTTTTTATTTTGACTTGCTTATTATGTGTTGCTTTTAATGTATTGATAAGAGGGATAACGGCATTTTTATCTCCTAAGATTCCTAATACTTCAGCTACAGCTTCTTTTACAGAATCAGTTTCATCCAATAGAGCCTCTAATAAAAAAGGGATAGCTCTTTTATCTCCTAAAGTTCCTAGAGCCTTAGCTGCGTTTGATCTAACGATTCTTTCTTTATCACCCAATGCAACTATTAATGGTTTTAATGCCTTATCATCTCCTATTTCCCCTAAAGCTAAGGCTGCTGCAGCTCTTACAAGTTTTTCTTAATGTTTTAATAGCGTTATAAGAGGAGATAAGGCTCTTTTATCTTTAAGCTTTCCAAGGGCTAAAGCAATAACTTCAAGAGACTCTGGGGTCCAATTATTTTGTAACATAATTTTTATCCCTACCCCTAGTAGAATTTTTTTAATATATAAAAAAATAACGCCCTTTTTAAGGGCGTTTTTTCTTTAATTAGATGGGCTTTTGGCCCTAATTCATTTCTGATTTATTTTTTGGTGGGCGGTACTGGATTCGAACCAGTGACTTCCACCGTGTGAGGATGGCACTCTAACCACTGAGTTAACCGCCCAGTGTCAAAAATATATCTAGCTCATCCTCACACTTTTGGCAAGTCTTCGATTTTTATTTTCCAATAATTTAAACCCAACAAGTAAAATTTTTGAATTATCTTAGCTTCCTTTCTAATTCTTTGATTCTATCCTTGTAGTATTTTAGACATTTTTTTATAAATTTTTTCCGTCCCTTTTTAGTATGTAGATCTTCTCTTTCAACAGGGGCATCCCAACACGCAAGACATACAAGTCTTGCAGGAAGATTCATATTTAATAATGTATTGATTTTGTTTTCGTAATAATCAATCAATGCTTGTGTATTTGCCCTTCTACTTTTGCTTAGTTTTTCAACCGGCAGTCTATATACCTTTGCACTCATGGCCTCCTCCTTTCCTGCCGTATCATTATTTAGGCAGTCTTATTTAATAACAATCCTGTCGGATCAAAATTAGGCTCTAGTGCTGCCAATAAGATATCCTTTGGAGGAATTTGCCTTAATACCTTGCCAGTATTTTTGTCTTTAATTTCAACAACTAATTCCCCAAATTTACTCTCAAAATGCCAAGAGATTTCAAGATGATCTTGGTCCGAAAGATGTTCCTTTAGTATTTCTACTGCCTCTTTTGCCTCCTGTTGTTGCTCATGAAGGTTATTAATGTTATTTTGATTAACACTTATCTCTTTACTAAAGGATCTATCCGTACCAATCTTTCTAAAAGAAGCCTTTTCTGCTCCCGATACAGGCTGTATAGCCACCACTTGTTTAGGTTCTATTCGAGAGATATTTAGCATTGGTGGCCCAATCCCAGGGAGCTCAATGCCTTTAGGATCCATGGCTACCTCCCTTTAAATCCACTGCATCCCTGCAATACCCAGGCAATTCTTCTACTCTACTTATCGCCTTTTTATAAAGAGAGGTTGAAAAAAGGCACTTTTTTATTTTAAGGAAGAAATTAACTATTCGAAAATATTAAGATTCTCCTAAAATAGACATTAACTCTTTTGGATCTACTCTAACTCCCAAATAACTTATACCCCAGTGAAGATGTGGACCTGTAGCTCTTCCAGATTTACCAGAAAGTCCTATTACTTGTCCTTTTTTTACATATTCTCCAGGTAAGACATATATACGGGATAGGTGGGCATATAGAGAATATAATCCACCACCATGGTCTATAATAACAGTTCTACCACTTAAATAACAATTTCTAACAAGAGCCACTTTCCCGGAGTTTGTAGCCTTAACGGGGGTACCATAAGGAGCTTTCAGATCTAATCCTCTGTGTTGGCTTCTGGGTTCACCATTTAGTATCCTTTTTAAACCAAATGTACTTATGATTTTACCTCTTACAGGCCAAATAAAAGGTGGAGTCCATAAAACCTTTCTATGAACTCTTGAGACAATCCTTTCAACAATCCTTTCATCTTGTAAAACGCGTTTTAGTATAGGACCTTTTAAATCCACCATATTTTTAGGTAGGTGTAAAAATTGTTCAGGAAAGAATCTATATGCTACCTGAATATCGGTTTTTATTGTTACATAATGACTTAGCCTTTTAAGTTTTATGGTTAATGGATATATACCAGGTTTATTTTTAAGCCCTACTCCTAATAAAAACCAGTATTCATTAGGGCCAAAAGGATAAAAAGGTATGTCTTTTCCTAAAAATTTTATATCTATAATCCTTTCACCTTCTTTTACTTTCACTCTTGAAACTGCAAGATCGCCTACTGGGATAGGGTTTGGGTCTAAGCTAAATTTATTTATATAAATTGAAAAGGCATTATTGTCTTGAGTACGAGCAAATAAAGTATTAGGTAACAGCAAAGAAAATATCAAAATTGAAGTTATGAATATTAGTGATAGAATTCGTTTCATTAGGTATCCCCTGTTTACTTTTGTTGTTTTTTCATATCTTTTATCGAAGATTTCTCCAATATATTAAACACTGCTGTTGCAGGTGATTTTGTCACCTTGCACTCAATAGAGCCATCTTGAGTCAAAATAGATAACAATGTTCCAACTGGTGCATCTTTAGTAGATTTTACAAGTTTTTTATCCTCTTTTTTATATACAAGGCTATAACCTCTTTTTAGGGGTGTTAGAGGACTTAGTGCATCTAAGTGTTCAGAAAGTATATAAAGTTTTTGTCTTTTATTATTTAGTTGAATCTCGACTTTAATTTTAAGTTCTCTATATGTAGCTTTAAGTTTAGACTTAACTAATCTGATCTGATTTAAAGGATTCTTATCCAAAAGATGTTTATGAAGAAAGTGGAGTTTACTTTCATAATTTCTTATCTTATTTGTGATGGCTGAATTTAGAGAGTAAAAATTATCGTTTATTTTTCTTTTGTATAAAGATATTTTTATCTCAGGGCTTTTTAATGAGGTCCTAATCTGATCCAACTGGCTTCTTTTATGATAGATTTTATTGTTTATTAAAAAGTCAAGTCTATCTTTAATAGAGATTAGTCCTTGTACTAATTCTGTTTTTGGTGGGAAAATAATCTGTGCTGCTGCTGTGGGTGTAGCTGCACGTTTATCTGCAACAAAGTCACATATGGTAAAGTCTATTTCATGCCCAACTGCTGAAACCACTGGGATTTTACACTTAAATATTTCGTAGGCTAAGGTTTCATCATTAAATGCCCAAAGATCTTCAATAGAACCACCACCTCTAGTAAATACTATTACATCTTTTTCCGTAGCTATCTTTTGAGCCATATTAAATGCATTTATTAGCTCTTTTGGTGCTTCTTCCCCTTGTACTTTTGATGGACAAAGTACTATCTTGGCTTGAGGGAATCTGTTACGTGCTGTTTTTATAAAATCATGTAGCGCTGCACCTGTTGGAGAGGTAATGACAAATACAATCCTAGGTATAAATGGTAGAGGAATCTTTTTCTCTTCATCAAATAGCCCTTTTTTATAAAGTTTTTGTTTTAGTTGTTCAAAGGCAAATTGAAGAGCGCCTATTCCTGCAGGTATTATTCTTTGAGCTATAAATTGAAGGTCTCCCCTTGCTCCATATATATTTATCCTTCCATAAAGTAGAAGGTCTTGTCCATCTTCCAAATCAAACTTAAGTCTTATAGCATCAGATTTAAACATGACAGCCTTTATCTGAGTCCTTTCATCTTTTACTGTAAAATAGAGATGTCCAGAAGATGGCTGTCTTAAATTTGATATCTCTCCTTTTATCCACAAAGGACCAAATCTTTCATCAATTGCGCTACTTATTAGGAATATTAATTCAGAGACACTCAGGGCTTCATTAGGATCTACAACATCAAAGGGCTTGTCCCATTGCTCTAGTTCTTCTTCTGGGAAGAGATCAGATAAAAAAGGATCCATTTTATTCTACCTAATAAAAGATTTCTTAAGATATTATCATAATCATCTTTATTTTGCATTAAAACCTTGATATAGAATTTGCGCTGTTTTACTTTTTGAATAGGCTTTTATAATAAAAGGGAGGGACTTATGGCAGAACAGGAAGTAAAAGACAGAGATAAGACCAAGGAGGAGAGGGAACACATACTCTTACCAGAGGTAACTTTTTCGACATTTATTATTTCTCTAAATGATTCAGCACTTGTAAGTCTGGGAGAGATTGCTGATCCTAACACAGGCAAAAAGGAGAAAAATTTGGCTCTTGCTCAACACATTATTGATACATTGGCCATGCTTCAAGAAAAGACAAAAGGTAATCTAGATTCAGAAGAATCGTCTCTTTTAGAGCATATCCTTTTTGATTTAAGATTAAGGTATGTAAAAGCCAAGTCATCATGAGTTACTGTGCAAGGCTTTTAATCCCTTCAAAGATTAACCTGTTTTTATATGTATTAAGAAAAAGAGAAGATGGTTATCATGAGCTTTTTACCTCTTTTTTAAAGATTTCACTCTTTGATGAGTTGTTAATTTCTAAAAAAGAAGGCAGTGGATCAATTTCTTTAGAAGTATTGTCTGAATATAATCTTTCAGGTGATAAAGACAATCTTTGTTATGTAGCAGCGGATAAATTTTTGAAAACTTTTAATAAGAATTGGGATATATCTATAACTCTCAAAAAAAATATACCTATTGGAGCAGGACTAGGTGGTGGTAGCAGTGATGCTGCTGGTGTTATTAGGATATTAAATGCCTTTTTACCTGAGCAGGAAAGGGCAAGTCATGAACAACTAACGGCATTAGGAGGTAAGTTGGGGGCTGATGTCCCATTTTTTTTGTATAAAGAATCCTTTTCTATAGCAAAAGGTATTGGGGATAAGATAATACCTAAAAAGGCGCCAAATTTTTACTTTGTTTTAATTAATCCAAATTTTTTTGTTTCTACTGCATGGGTTTATAAGAATTTACGGTTGACATTTTTTAAAGATGACACTATTTTTGCCGATGATCACGATTTTGAAAGATTTTTGTGGCATAATGATTTGGAAGCTGTAGTTATTGAGCGTTATCCAGAGATAGAGTATTTAAAAAGACTCTTATTAAATAAAGGTGCAATAGCTTCAATGATGACTGGAAGTGGCTCAAGTGTTTTTGGGGTTTTTAAAGAAGAGGGGGAGGCAGTTAAGGCAAAAGAGGAGATTGAAAAAAGCCACAAAGATTTTAAAATATATATAGTTAAGGGAACTACTCAACCTAAAATTGAGTTTTTATAAAAAATAATAATGATAAATCGGTTGGGGTGTCGTCAAGTGGTAAGACACGGGTCTTTGGAACCCGCATTCGGAGGTTCGAATCCTCCCACCCCAGCCATAAATTTTTATAGCAAAGATTTATAAAAAGGAAGTTACAGAACCATGCCACTTTATAACATAAAAGTCTTTGCAGGCAATTCAAATCCCGCCCTTGCTCAAGAGATTTGTGATTATCTAAGCATCCCCTTAGGAAGGGCTTCAGTAAAGACATTTAGTGATGGTGAGGTATTTGTTGAGATTGGTGAAAATGTAAGGGGGGCTGATGTTTTTGTTCTTCAATCTACATGTCCTCCTGTAAACCATCATTTAATGGAGCTCTTAATAATGATAGATGCCTTAAGAAGGGCATCTGCAAGGCGTATTACTGCTGTACTTCCTTATTATGGCTATGCAAGGCAAGACCGTAAGGCTGCACCAAGAGTTCCTATTTCTGCAAAGCTTGTTGCAGATATAATTACTACGGCTGGAGCAAGAAGGGTCCTTGCTATGGATCTACATGCTGGTCAGATACAGGGATTCTTTAGCATACCTGTAGATCATCTTTTTGCTGCACCTATTTTACTTCGTTATATAAAAGAAAATTTTGATGATGAGCTTGTGATGGTCTCTCCTGATGCGGGTGGGGTTGAAAGGACTCGTGCTTTTGCAAAGCGTTTAGGAGCAAGTCTTGCAATCATAGATAAGCGCAGAGAAAGGCCTAATGAATCTCAAGTAATGAATATAATTGGAGATGTAAAAGGTAAAACAGCCATTATATTAGATGATATGGTAGATACTGCAGGTACTTTATGCCATGCAGCAAAGGCTCTTAAAGAACATGGAGCAAAGCATGTTCATGGTTGTGCTACACATCCAGTGTTATCAGGGCCTGCAGTTGAAAGAATAAAGAAATCAGAATTAGAGTCATTAGTAGTGACCAATACTATACCATTGCGTCCAGATGCTCAAAAGCTTGATAAGATAAAAGTATTAACAGTTTCTAGCTTATTAGGTGAGGCGATAAGACGTATACACAATGATGACTCAGTAAGTTCATTGTTTGTATAAAATTTTTCAGTTGCCAAAAATTAAAAGCCCCTGTAAATATAAGGGGCTTTTTCATGTCTTAAGCACTTTATTTTTTATAGATAACGTGTTTTTATTGATAGGCATTATAAAACTTTTGGTTAAGGAGCCTTAAGAAAATGGATCAGGTAAGCCTTTCTGTAACAATTAGAACCAAAACAGGTAAATCTGTTGCCAGAAAATTGAGAAAACAAGGGATATTGCCTGCTGTTCTTTATGGACCAAAAACAAAGTCAATACCTTTAGCTGTAAGTGCTCATGAATTTAAGAAGATTATCACAAAGATTCCTAAGCAGCAGGTTCTTTTTACATTAGAGTTAAAGAATGAAGGAGAAGAAGAAGCTGTTGAAAAACGTACAGCATTAGTAAAAGATCTCCAACTCCATCCAGTAAGTGATGAGATACGTCATATAGATTTTTATGAAGTCTTTATGGACGAAGAGGTCGAGACTGAGGTACCAATTAAGATAGTTGGTACAGCTAAAGGTGTTGAAACAGGCAAGGGTATGCTTGAGCTGCTTAGAAGGACTCTTACTATTTCTTGTTTGCCACTTTCTATACCAAAAGAGATCCCTGTTGATGTTTCTGATTTAGATGTAGGTGATGCTCTTCACGTAGAGGATCTGAAGGCAGAAGAAGGTATTACATTTGTAGATGATCCTGATACTACAATAGTGACTGTGGTACCAACAGAGGCTGAAGCTCCTGAGGAAGAGGAAGAAGAGGAAGAGGAAGAGACAACAGAAGAGTCTTCAGAATAGTATAAAAATTGGAGTGTAAGGTTATAATAGGGCTGGGTAATCCCGGCCCTAAGTATGAAAATACCCGTCACAATATAGGCTTTATGGCCTTAGATGTCTTTTTAAAAGCCTTTTGCCGACAAAAAGAAATCAAATTCCAAGCTAAAACAAGGCTTAATGCTGAAGTTTGTGAGTTTACTCTTAAAGGAGAAAGGCTTTTTCTTATAAAACCTCTTACTTTTATGAATGAAAGTGGAAAGGCTGTTGTTGCCCTTAAAAGAAGAGGTATCCTTGGAGCTAATGATAATTTTTTAGTAGTACATGATGAGCTTGATCTTCCTCTTGGTCGGATAAGATTTGCTAGGAGAGCAAGTTCTGGTGGACACAATGGCGTACAGTCAATTATAGATAGTTTAGGACACAATAATTTTGATCGTTTAAGGATTGGTATAGGAAGACCTACAGATAAAAAAGAGATAGTAAACTTTGTACTAAAGCCCTTTTTACCTGAAGAGAAGAAGCTAGTAGATAAGGTGTTAGATATATGTTCAGAGGCAATTTTTTGCTATTTGACTCAAGGAATGGGAAGGGCTATGAATAAATATAATGGATTAAAGATAGAGTAAACATAAATGACATGCTTACAGAAATTGATTGCTATTGTTGATCCTAAAGAGGTCTTTTGGATTAGATATATTTTAGAGGCATATGATAATCTCTATTTTATGCGTACCAAAGAAAAACATATTGCTTTAGTTGAAATTACCCACCATAGGGCATGTCAAAGTGAAATAATAGAGATTATAAAGGATCTTGCTCCAAGGATAGGACTAAGGGGTTATTTTATAGAGAAAAGACTATGAGGTCATATTGTAGGTTTCTTTTTTGTTTTTTATTTCCTTTTTGGTTTATATCTTTTTATGCCTTAGAGGCGTTTTGTACCCAGTTAAGTGTTAACCAACCTAGTAATCATGTTAAGGTTTACTCACTAAAGTGGTGTATAAAGACTGCCCTTAAAAGAAATTTAAGTCTTCAAGAAAAAAGGCTTTCACTCCTTTCAAGCAAAAAAGATGTTGCGATTCAGTTTAAACAAATGCTTCCTACTATTTCTACTAAATACTCATATCTAGGACTTAAAAATGTAAATATAATAAACATAATGGGTAGAGATGTTGCGGTTTCTTCTCACGATAACTACGATTGGCAAATAGTTATAACACAACCAATCTTTGAGGCTGGAGCACTTTTTAATAACTATCGGGTTGCAAAGATTAAAGAAAAGATAGAAGAGTTTGAACTAGCAAGCCTTAAAAATCAAGTTATAAGGGATGTAAGGATTGCGTATTTTAAGTTATTAATGGCACAAAGGATATTAGATGAACAAAAGAATGCTGTTAAACGTCTAAGGGCTCATTTAAATGATGCGGAATCTCTTTTTAAGGTGGGATTAATAGGTAAAAATGATCTTCTTGCAAGTAAGGTTGCGCTATCTCAAGCAATTCAAGATGAGATAACAGCAAAGCATGATGTGAAGCTTTTAAAATCACAGCTTAACCTTTTATTAAGAAGGGATATCGATGCACCTCTTTATATAGAAGATAAGTTTATAATTCCTAAAAAGATCCCTCAATTTTATAGTGCAGTTTCTTATGCATTTAAACACAGACCTGAGGTTATGGCAGCTAAGTTTGCTATCAAGAAGGCAGAGTTTTTACTAGATATAGCAAGAGCAAATTATTTACCACATGTTAGTTTAAATGCTATTTATGATAGAAAAGGTATTACTCCAGATCTCTCAGATAATCCATATGGACAACATGAATCAGAAGAGATTACAGTAGTTGCTACTTGGAATCTATGGTCTTGGGGAGCAGATAGAAACAAGTGCCAAAAGGCTGCATATTTTTTATCTCAGGCAAGAATACAGTATAAATTAGTACATGATAATATCTCTATTGAGGTTCAAAAGGCTATTTTAAAATTAAAAGAAGCTATGAATGCCTATCAAGTAGCTAAAATAAGCATGGAACAAGCTAAGGAAAACTTTGATATAACCCAAGCAAAGTTTAAAGAAAGGTTGGTTAGTAATACGGATGTATTAGATGCCCAAGATCTGTTAGTTAAGGCTCGAACTAGATATTTTAAATCTCTTTATGACATATCTATTGCTGTTTCTCAGCTTGACTATGCCATTGGACAGTCTTACCAATAAGAAATCCATCTAAAAACATTTACATATATTAAACTAAGGGCTAAATTAGAATTAAAAGCTAAATAAGGTAGATTAGAGATATGAAAAGACGACTATATATTGCTACATTTGGTTGTCAGATGAATGAATATGATTCTATTAGAATAGAATCTCTTTTATTAGATAACTATGAGAGATGTTATAGCCCAAAAGAGGCTGATCTCATTATATTGAATACTTGTGCTATTAGAGAAAAGGCAGAACATAAGGTCTACAGCCTTTTAGGTAGATTTAAACATTTAAAGAAAAAGAATCCAAATCTTATATTAGCAGTAGGTGGGTGTGTAGCCCAACAAAAAGGGGAGGAGTTTTTTAGACGTTTTCCTTATGTAGATATAGTTTTTGGTCCTCATGCTATTTTTAAACTTCCAGAGATGATAAAAGGTGTTATAGAAAACAAGGATTCTTTTTGTGCAACAGAACTTAATCCACATTTTGTTATTCCAAAGATAGATGGACAGATTTGGGGGATAGATCCTGTAAGGGCTTATGTTACAGTAATGCAGGGATGTGATAATTTTTGTACATACTGTATAGTGCCTTATGTAAGGGGAAGAGAGGCCAGTAGACCTGCAGAAGATATTATAGAGGAAGTAAAAAGATTGGTTGCCTTAGGGATAAAAGAAGTTACTCTTCTTGGACAAAATGTAAATTCTTATGGAAAAAAAGAAAAGGGCTTTCCTAGTTTTTCTCAATTGCTAAAAGAGGTATCCAAGGTTAAAGGTTTAAGGAGGTTAAGGTTTACAACAAGTCATCCAAAAGACCTTTCTCAGGATCTTATAGAGTGTTTTGCGCAAATAAATATTCTTTGCCCTCATATCCATCTTCCTGTTCAGTCTGGTTCTGATCGCATCTTAAAGGCTATGAATAGGCATTATACCAGACAGAGGTATCTTGAACTTATTTCAGAGTTGCGAAAAGTATGTCCTGATATTAGTTTAACAACAGATTTGATTGTTGGTTTTCCTGGAGAGAGTCAAGAGGATTTTAATCAGACTTTAAGCCTACTGGAGGCAGTTGAATTTGATCAGATATTTGCTTTTAAATATTCTCCTAGACCAGGTACTAGAGCGGCTCAGATGAGTGGACAGGTTCCAGAGGCAGACAAACGAGAAAGACTTTGTAGAGTATTAGAACTTCAGGACACAATTGGTCTAAAGAGACTCTCTAGGTTTGTTGGCAAAAGGGTTAAAGTGTTGGTAGATGGATACTCAAAATCTAATCCCAAACAGCTGTGTGGAAGAAGTTTGGGGAATCATGTAGTTAACTTTATTGGTCCTAGGGATTTAATTGGTAAAGAGATAGATGTGTTTATAGAACATGCATGTCAGCATTCTCTTAAGGGTAAGATTTTAGATGATAAGGGCACAGAGGGAAATCTTATAAAAGAGGTCGTTAATGGATAAAAGAGGGAACTGCTGAGGAGGTGTTATGACAGCTATTCGCATGAATGTACATGCAATTACAATAGACCAGCATTCAAATACGCCAATTTTAATATTAAAAGAGGAAAATGGGGAAAGAACTCTTCCCATTTGGATTGGACTTTTAGAGGCTACTGCAATAGCAACTGAACTTGAGAAGATCTCTTTTGCTAGACCAATGACTCATGACCTTGCAATAAATTTACTAAAGGCTATGGGGATAACTATTCCTAAGATTGTAGTAAATGATTTACATGACAATACATACTATGCACTTATAACTCTTCAACAAGGAGATAAAACTATAGAAGTAGATGCTAGACCAAGTGATGCAGTAGCTCTTGCCTTACGTGCAGGAGCGCAGATTTATGTTGAAGAAGAGGTTCTTCTAAAATCTCAGCCTCAAAAGGGGACTCCTGCTACAGAGATAAATTCTGATGAAGAAAAGAAATGGGCAGAGATATTAGAAGAGCTTGATCCTGAGGCTTTTAAGTATAAGATGTAATAATCTCTTAAAATTCAAAAAGGGATATCTCATGTCTAGTTATTATAAAAAGTTATTAGTGGATCTTCATTGTCATTCTATATTTAGTGATGGTGAACTTATCCCTGCTGAGCTTGTGAGAAGACTTGAAGTAAGAGGCTATAGTTGTGTAGCTATTACAGATCATGCAGATCACTCAAATATAGATTTCATCTTACCACGTATTGTACAAGCAGCAGAGATACTTAATAGGTCCTTTTCAACAAAACTTTTACCAGGGATAGAATTAACACATGTGCCTCCGGACTTGATTCCTGAACTTGCTATCCGGGCAAGGGAACTTGGTGCTAAGATAGTAGTAGTACATGGAGAGACACTTGCTGAGCCAGTAGCTCCAGGTACAAATAGAGCAGCTATTGAATCAGACATAGACATACTGGCACATCCAGGACTTATTTCTGTAGAGGATGTGGCTTTAGCTGCTAAGAGGGGGATATTTTTAGAACTTTCTGCGAGAAAGGGACACTGTCTTACAAATGGGCATGTTGCACGTCTTGCAAGGCGCTATGGTGCCAAATTAATAGTAGATTCAGATGCACATGCACCTGATGACTTTATGCTCCCAGGAGAACCACAAAAGATTGCAGAAGGAGCAGGACTTTCTATTAGTGAGGTAGAAGAACTCTTTAGTATACTACACTCTTGGCTTGAAGATAGATTCCAGATTGAATTGCCAGAATAAATTTTAATAAGCTAGCTATAGCTAATAAGCTAACATATTTCTTCTTGAATTGCTTTTATTGTTTGAATCGGATCTTTTGACTCTCTTATAGGTCTTCCAATCACTAGGTGTGTAGCTCCATCTTCAAATGCTTTTTTAGGTGTTACAACACGTTTTTGATCATCGTTTTCTACTACAGTTTTAAGCCTTATTCCAGGTGTAATTAGTATAAAATCATGTCCACATCTAGCTCTTAACATTTGAGCTTCTTTTCCTGATGCAACTACACCGTCTGCACCAGCATCAAGTGCAGCTTTAGTACGAGATAGTACTAATTCTGAAACTGATCTATTGTATCCCATTTGAGTAAGTTCTTTACTAGCCATGCTTGTAAGCACTGTAACTGCTAATACTTTTATATCTTTTTTAGCCTCAGAAGCTGCTTTTATAATATCTTGGTCACCATGTACAGTAATATAAGTTATACCTCTATTGTTTAGTTGACGCACTGCATTATGGACAGTTTGAGGGATATCATACAATTTGAGATCTAGCATTACACTGTTTCCTCGATTTATTATCCAATCTATAATTTTAAATCCTGCTCCAAGAAATAGTTGGAGTCCTACCTTAAAAAAAGAAACATGAGGTTCTAAAAGTTTTACCCATTTCTGTGCATCTTGTTCGTTTGGAACATCTAATGCAAAGATAATACGTTTAGAGCACTCAATTTCTTCCATAAATAAACTCCTTCTTTATGATTTTGAATATCTAGATTTAACCAAACTTAGCATAAAAATAACTAGATAGCCAGAAGTTGATCTTAAAAAATAATAATGATGTAGGGCTTGACTTAAGAAAAGATATGTTTATTTTTTAGACAGAAAAAATTAGAAAATCTAATAAAATCAATAAGATAGCTAAAATAGAAAAAGAGAGGAGGTGAAGGTTATGTTTGAAATAATGCCCAGGTCTCCAATAAATGAACTGTCTAACTTAAGAAGAGAGTTAGATAGGTTATGGGAGGATTTCTTTGGAGCAAGGGATGTAGTTGCTCCCCAGGAAGGCATTTGGGGACCTGCTGTAGATATATCTGAGACTAAAGATTCTTTAATAGTTAAGGCAGAATTGCCAGGAATGGATCCAAAAGATATAGATATATCTCTTTCTGGAGATACCCTTATTATAAAGGGTGAAAAGAAACAGGAAAAAGAAGAAAAGGGAGAGAATTTCCATAGGATAGAGAGACGCTATGGAAGTTTTGCTAGAAGTATTAGACTACCCATAGAGGTTGACAGCAACAAGATAGAAGCTACCTATAAACAGGGTGTATTAAAGATAGTCCTTCCTAAAAAAGAAGAGGCAAAACCTAAACAGATAGAAGTAAAAGCCGCTTAATTTAGATACTTATGAAATAGTGTGCAGCAAAAACTCCCTAAATGCCTTTGCAAGGGGAGAAAGAGTCCGAGAATTATGATTAACAAGATAAAATTCTCTATATAGTTTTACCCCTTTTATTGATAAGGCGCGCAAGCGGCCAAAGTGGATATCGTCTTCTATAGATCTTTTAGATACAATAGCACATCCGATACCCGCTTTGACCGCTTGTTTTATTGCTTCATTGCTCCCAAATTCTGCTACTATATTAAATGAAGAAAAGGAAAATCCTAAATTTTTCTTTATTTGTTTTTCAGTACTAACACGTGTACCAGAACCTACTTCTCTTACTATAAAAGGAAGGCGTTTTAATTGTTCTATCTCTATCTCATGTTCTTCTTTGGGAATTGGATTTGAATTTGTTGAACAAATGAGAACTAATTCATCATCAAGGCATTTTTTAAAGTCTAACTCAGGATAATTTAATTTTGCTCCAACAATTCCAATTTCAATATCTCCAGAAGATATTGCATCAACAATAGAATGTGTGTCAGCTACCTTAAGGTTAACTTTAATTTTTTCATGTTTCTTTTTAAATTTACCCACTAAATCTGGTAAAATATATTGGCCAGGGATATTACTTCCTCCTAGTTCTAAATTACCTTGGTCTCCTTTTTGGAAGAGAACTAACTCTTTTTGTGCCTGTTTTTGTAATTGTATTATCTTTTTGGCATAAGGATATAAGATTTGTCCTGCTTTTGTAGGGATAATATCTCTGCCTGAGCGATCAAAGAGTTTTATTCCTATTGTATTTTCCAAAGATTTTATGTGACCGCTTATTGTAGGTTGTGTAAGGTTTACTTCTTGAGAGGCCTTGCTAAAACTTCTTTTTTTCCATACTGCTAAAAATACTTGTAGTTGACGAATTTCTAACACCTTTTTCCTCCAAAGACGACACGTATCTATTGACGCATAGTAAAATCTATTTGCGCCTTGACCAATTTTAATATAGTAACCTCTAGTGGCTATCCTCCATCCATGGACTAGCCATTTCTATAACAAGACATAAACACTTATTAAGCTTAATACTAAAATACTCAAAAAATCTTTAAATATCAAGAGATTAACTTTAAAAACTTCACTTTAACTTATCTTAAGTTTTTTAATGCTTCTAAATAAAGTTCTATATACTTTTCTCTTACTTTTTCCCAAGTATAATTTTCAAGTATATGCTTAATTGCATTAACTTGCATTTTTCTTATAGCACCAGGAGAGTATTTATACAGTCTTAAGGCACGTTGAAGGGTCTCCAATAGGGCATCTACACTGTGTTCTACATAGCCAAAACCATTAAATCCATCTTTTACCTTTACTAGTCCACCAGTAAGTCTAACTATTGGAAGGTTGCCCATAAGCTGGGCCATAAAATCTGTTAATCCACAAGGTTCATAGAGGGAGGGGATTACAAAGAAGTCTCCTGCAGCATATATCTGATTGGCAAGTTGGGGGTTATATCCAAGATGTATTCTTATCCTTCCCTTAAGGTCTTCTCGTTGAGCAAGATAAATAAGATGATCCTCAATATTTTTAGACCCGCTTCCTAATATAACAACTTTAAAATCCTTTTGTTCAGGAAGTAGTCTTTCAAGTGCATGTGCGAGAATATCAATACCTTTTTGTTCTGTTAGTCTACTTATTACAGTAACTAATGGTTCACTGTCGTCTTCAGTTAAAAAGCCATAAGTATGTATCTTATCTCCTGGTTCATCTTGATTTCTCCTAAGTAAAAAATGCTTACATATACTTTTTCCCCCAAGGTCTCCATTTAAAGGATCAAAGCCTGCCGGTATTCCAAGTTGTTCAGGTTTTTTAGGATCAAAATATTTAGGATTTATACCATTTGTAATACCACGTAGTTTTATACCCTTATCCTTTAAGGCATGGCCTAACCAGCCAGTCATAGCATCTAACTCTGTCTCTTGAAGTTCTCTTGCATAATTTTCACTTACTGTGTTAGCTATTGCATAGCTTGCCCCAGCCATTAATGGATCAAAAGAACCATTTAACAGGTTGGTATGAATTGTATGCCATGGCAGTGATGTATTTGCCTTTGCAAATGGCAAGTCATCTACATCTTGGTGATATCCCATGCCTGCATTGTGGATAGTAACTAGTGCCCCAGTTTTCCTAAAAAACTGTCTGTATCCTTCAAGTTCTCTCATCATTGCAGGTACTAGTGCTGTGTGTCCATCATGGCAGTGAAAGATCTTTGGGCTTTTTTGATAATAGGCACAAAGCCCTAACACAGCCTTTTGTAAAAGTACATTCATTGCAAAATAATCAAAGTGACCTTGTCCTTTTATACAATTTGGGTCTCGTTTTTCATCCTCCTCTGTATAGGTGTAGACATCTGTCTTTTCAGAGAATCTGTCTGCTCCAACAAGTATAATATTTACCTTGTCCATCTGGGTTTTAAAAAACCAAACCCTTTCCCTTCTTTCTTCATGCGCATAATCCATATCTACATAAAAGCTTATATCCAATGGGCTAAACCCCATAGTTTCTGGGTTTATAAAGCCATAGCAAGGCAGAAAGACCGTTACATCTATCCCCACTTGTGCAAGAGCCTCTGCAAGTTCTCTACTTATATCTTTTACTCCACCTGCACCAGCAATGTGTCTGTATTCTCTGGTTAGCATCCAAAGAGGGCTTATTTGAGCGATTATTTCTTGCATTTAAGAGACCTCCTTAAAAGGGGCAAAAATTTAAAAAATTTATTTTATTAAATGCATCGTGCACAAGTAAAGCCCCCTTGTCAAGATTGTAAAATAAGGTTTATTTTGGAGTCCTAGTGATTTTTTAAATATAAATGTCTTTAAGATAGAGATTTCAAAAAAATTAGGCTAGGGTTAAAACAATTATGACAACTATACTTGATGCAATAGGAAATACTCCTATAGTTCCCATAAGACGTATCTGGAGAAATCCAAGGGTAAAAATTTTTGCAAAAATGGAATGCTTTAATCCTGGTGGTTCAATAAAAGATAGAATCGCTCTTTATATGATAGAACAGGCAGAAAGGAGAGGAGAGCTTACAAAGGATAAGATTATCCTTGAGGCAAGCAGTGGAAATACAGGAATAGGACTCTCAATGGTTGCTGCTGTTAAGGGCTATAGATGTCTTATTGCAATGAGTGAGTCTGCAAGTCTTGAGCGTAGAAAGATTATGAAGGCCTACGGAGCAGAGATACTCCTTACTCCTGCTCCACTTTCTACTGATGGTGCTATAGAGGCTGTATATAACCTGGCATTAAAGGAGCCAGATAGATACTTTTGTACAGATCAATTTAATAATCCTGACAATTGGCTAGCTCATTATCACACTACAGCGCTTGAGATATGGAATCAGACACAAGGTAAGGTAGATATTGTAGTTGCTTCAATGGGTACCACAGGTACCCTAATGGGTATAACTAAAAGGATGAGAGAACTAAATCCTAATGTGAAGGTTATAGGCGTTGAGCCTTATCTTGGTCATAGGATTCAAGGTCTTAAAAATATGAAGGAGTCTTATAGACCAGGGATTTTTGATAAACACCTGCCAGATAAGATTGTAAATGTCCACGATGAGGATGCCTTTGAGATGACGAGGCGTCTTGCTAGAGAAGAAGGGCTTTTTGTTGGTATGAGTTCTGGAGCTGCAATGGTAGCAGCACTAGAACAAGCTAGTCTTTTAGAAGAAGGGATTGTAGTTGTAATATTTCCTGATGGTGGAGAAAGATATTTATCTACAGGTATTTTTGATGTGGGCATTGACTTTGCTGACTCTAAAGGACCTCAGCTAAAGTTTACAAATACCTTAAGTCGTAGAAAAGAGGTCTTTGAACCTCTTAAGCCAGGGAAGGTTGGTATATATTCGTGTGGGCCTACAGCATATGAGCTAGCTCATTTAGGTCTTTGTAGAAGGGTTGTTGTTGCTGATCTTTTAAGGCGTGTTCTTGAATGGGAAGGATATGAAGTAACCCATGTGATGAATATAACAGATATCGATGATAAGACTATATGTGCGGCAATTGATAAGGGTATTTCCTTAAAAGAGCTGACTAATTATTATACTGAGGCATTTATCGAAGATGTGAAAACCCTTGGTGTAAAACCTGCGTCTTATTATCCTCGGGCTACCCAACATATTGAGGATATGATTAAACTTTGTGAAAAGCTTATAGAAAAGGGATATGCCTATGTTAAGCATGGCTCTGTCTATTTTGATATCTCTAAGCTTCCTTCTTATGGCAGGCTTTCAAGGGTGGATCTAAGTCGTATACATATAGGTCGTACTGTTGATTTAGATGATTACGATAAAGATAGTCCTGTTGATTTTACAATATTTAAACGCGTGACTCTTTCAGAACTTAAAAGAGGAATTGGCTATAAGACAAAGTGGGGGCATGCGAGACCAGGGTGGCACATAGAGTGTGTTGCTATGTCACAAAAATATTTAGGAGAGTTTTTTGACATACATACAAGTGGTAGAGATCTTATCTTTCCTCATCATGAAAATGAGATTGCAATGGCAATGGCATTAACTGGCAGGCCTCTTGCAAGATTTTGGCTACACAGTGAGCTTATTTTTGTAGAAGGTAAAAAGATGTCTAGGTCTCTTGGCAATGTAGTAACCCTTAGGGACTTATTAGACAAAGGATTTTCTGGCAGACAGGTGCGTTACTTTTTATTAAGGACTCATTATAGAAAGCCATTAAACTTTTCCTTTAATGCCTTAATTGAGTCTTCTAAGGCCCTTAAGCGTTTAGATGATTTTATTTATATGTTGATTCAAATAATTGCCTTGGATCGAAAGGGGAAAGACTTAGCTGAGGTAGATATCGATACTTTAACCTCAAATGCTAAAGATGGATTTAGAGAGGCCTTGTTAGACGATCTAAATATCTCTGGGGCAATGGCTGCTATCTATAGACTTATTAAAGAATTAAATCCTCTTGTATTAAATGGAAGTTTAGGGGCAAAGGAAGCACAAGATATACTTGATTTGTTTAGAGAGTTTAATAAAGTACTTTCCTTTTTGGATATACCTGATAAATTACCTCAATTGAGTCAGGAAATAAAAGCCCTTTTAAAGCAGAGGCAAGAGGCTAGAAAAAACAAGGACTTTAACAGGGCAGATGATATAAGAAATAAGTTACTTAGTTTGGGCATAATTGTAATAGATACTCCAGGTGGACAAATGCTAAAATGGAGAAAAGCAGATGAAGACATATCTTGAATGTATACCATGTTTTTTGATTCAGGCATTAAGGGCGGGAAGACTTGCTGGTCTTAAAGATGAAGCTATATACGATATGCTTTGTGAGTTAGGTGGTAGAATAAAAGATATTCCAATGGACTCCCCACCACCTCTTACTGCTATAGGGGTATATGAACTTATAAATAGACATGTTGGGAGTGAGGACCCTTTTAAGAAGGTAAAGGAAGATAGTACTAAGATTGCACTTGAACTCTATCCAAAATTAAAAAGTGATATAGAAGGTGCAAGTGATCCATTAGGACTGGCTCTAAGGCTTGCCATTGTTGGAAATGTTATAGATTTTGGTGCTCAGGAGCACTTTGATCTTGAAAAAGAGATAGAGCAAATACTTCATCAGCCCTTTGGACGGTGGGAAGAAGAGGAGTTTAGGAAAGAGCTTTCAGAGGCAGATTGGATTCTATACTTGGGTGATAATGCTGGTGAGACTGTATTTGATAGGCTCTTAATTGAGACAATAGATAAGCCAATAACCTATGCTGTTAGAGGAGGGCCTATTATTAACGATGCCACCATAGAAGATGCAAGGCTTGCAGGGATAGATAAAGTTGCAAAGATTATCTCTTCTGGATTTAAGGCTCCAGGCACTCTACTGGATAAATCCAGTAGTGAGTTTAAAGAGCTTTTTTATTCTGCTCCAATGATAATTAGTAAGGGACAAGGCAATTTTGAAACACTTTCTGATGTAGATGCCAATATATTCTTTTTACTAAAGACAAAGTGCCCTGTAGTGGCACGACATCTTGGAACAAAAGTAGGGGACATGGTACTTTGTAGCTCTACTAACCTCTAGAGAGTTATTTTTAGGGTTAGTTATGCTAGTTCTTCCGCAATTTTTGCTTTGATTGTTTGTTCAAGGGCTTGAGGTTCACCAAAAAATATAGCCACACAAGGGCACATTTCACTACAGGCAGGAGCAAGGGAACGTCCTCTTCTGTCTGCGCACATATCACACTTATTCATAGCGCCAATTCTTATATCAAAGCTTGGGATACCAAAGGGACAAACTGCTAGACACATATAACAGCCTATGCATTTTTCTGTATTTATAATTACTGCATCATTTTCATCTTTATATATAGCTTTAGTGGGGCAGATATTTAAACAAGGTGCATTTTCACAGTGATGGCATGTTATAGGTATGGACAATCCGGTTGAAGTCTGGAATATATTAATAAAAGCTTTTCCTTTATGGATAAATTCACATACACTTTGACATGTCTCGCAACCAATACATTTATTATAGTCTATAAATAACACCTTTTTCATAGTGATTCTCCTTGTAGCCAATAATTAATTCCTTCAGCAGCATATAAGCCATCTTGTATAGCTCTACCGACCTTTGATGGTCCTATAACAATATCTCCAGCCGCAAATATACCAGATCTTGATGTCATATGTAGATTATCAACTATAATTCTACCCCAATCATCTAATTTAATATCTACATCCTGTTGAAATGGAGGAGTTAGTTTTTGTCCTATAGCATATATAATATAGTCAGTAGGTAAAGTTATAAATTGATTATCTATAGGAATTGGATATCTTTTACCTTTCTCGTCTGGTTTGCTTAATTTACATTGTTGTAATTCCAAAGCTTTAACTTGATTATTCTTACCAATTATACGTTTAGGTATAGTAAGTTCTTTCCATATTACTCCTCTATTTATTAAAAAGTTTATTTCATGATAGCCAGCAGGTGACTCAAGTATTGTCCTTCTATAACACATATATATTTTAGATGCTCCTAAAGCTATAGCTTCTATTGCTACATCTACAGCAGTATGTCCTGCCCCTATGATTACTATAGTTTTATCTTTTATAGGTGTGACTTTATTCCATTCTAGATAACCTAGCCTTGCACATTTTATCTTAAATAAGAGGCTTAAGGCAGGAAAAACTCCATCTAGTTCAATACCTTCTATTTTAGGCATTATTGATTTCCATGTGCCTGTAGCTATTAGTACAGCATCAAAGTCTTTAGCTAATTGATCAAACTCGATAAATTCACTAATAAAACTATCACCTTCATCTTGTTTATTACCAAATACGATTTTAGTTCTACCATGGAATTCAACACCAAATATATCTCTTAGTTCAGCAAATCCTTCTCTAATTCTAGATATTGGTATTCTAAATTCTGGAATACCAAATAACATTAATCCTCCTGGTTCTGGTAACTTATCGTATATATGTACTTTATGTCCTTGACATACTAAGAAACCTGTTGCACTTAATCCTGCAGGCCCTGCTCCTATAATTGCTATCTTTTTATTAGATTGTTTAGGTTTATCTCTACATAGAAAAGCGAAACGCATTGTTATCTCCTTTTAGAAGATTTTTTATAGATGTTATTTTTTTGTTAATTGATAAGTTGTTTGGATCATCAAATATTAAAGTTTCTGTGGGACAGATAGCTACACATATAGGTTCTAATCCTTGTTTTATACGTTTTTGACATAAGTCACACTTAAATGCTACTGATTTATTAATATCTATAATAGGAATTCCGTAAGGACATACTATGTAGCACATATAGCAACCTATACATTGATCTTGATTTATTAAAATAGTACCATTTTGATCTTTATATATAGCATTAGTTGGACAGTTCTCTAGGCATGGTGCCTTTTCGCAATGTCTACAGGTAATTGGTATAGCTTTACTTTCAGTTTCTATAACGGTTATAAATGATAAACCATTATGTTCTTTTTCACATGCTATTTCACAAGCTCTACATGCTATACAGTTATTTAAATTTATAAAAAGCTTCATTTTATTACACCTTTTCAATTCTACATGCATTAATTTTAAAAGCTGGTATTTTAGAATAAGGATCTATGAGTCTATTGGTTAATAAATTAGCTCCCCAATGCCATGGTAATGCAAGCATCTTTGGTTTTACGTTTTTAGTTATTTTAGCTTTGCAAATATATGAACCTCTTTTAGTGATAATTTTAATTTGATCATTATTTTTAATATTGAGATCATTAGCATCGATAGGATTTATTTCGATAAATGGTTCTTTCCATCTTTTCATTATACTTTTGCTCTTTCCTGTCATTGTCATAGTATGATATTGTCCTACGATTCTTACAGTTGTTAGAGTAAACGGAAAGTTAGTAGTTGTTTCTTCTCTTGGAAAAGTAAAGTTGGTAGGGACAAAGTGCGCTTTTCCATCTGAAGTAGCAAATTTTATTTGATGTAATGTATCAGTTCCTGGATGTCTTATATGTGGACATGGCCATTTTAGTCCATTTATTTTTTCTTTTAGTCTAGTAGGTGTTATACCTTTATAATTTGGTATAATATTAGATATTTCTATAGTTATATCTTCTATACAGTTATAGTTCATTTGAGGTAATTGTAATTTTTTTCCCAATAAGCATAGTATCTCCCAATCAGGTTTTGCTTTACCTGGTGGTTCAACTGCTTTAAAATTCCATTGGACTCTTCTTTCGCTAGAGGTAAAAGAACCCTCTTTTTCTGCATACAGTGCAGCAGGTAATACATAGTGTGCTAATTTTGCAGTTGAGGTCAAGAAAATATCTTGTACTACAAGTAATTCTAAAGATTTTAATGTTTTTATTACATGTGAAGTATCAGGATCACTAACAGCAGGGTTTTCACCCATTACATAAAGTGCTTTAATCTTTTTCTTGGATATAGCTTCAAATATCTCCTGGATAGTAAGTCCTGGATTAGCTGAGATATTATTACTATGCCATAACTTAGATAACTTTTTAGCATTAGTATCATTTATTTTTAAATATCCTGGGAAGACATTAGGTAATGTTCCCATATCACATGCACCTTGTACATTATTTTGTCCTCTCATAGGAAATATTCCACAACCTTTTTTGCCTACGTATCCACACAGTAGGCCTAAATTACATAGAGCTATTACATTATTGGTTCCTGTTATATGTTGAGTAATTCCCATGGCCCACATTATTATAGCCTTTTTAGCAGTAGCGAATGTTATAGCAGTTTTATATATTATATGTTTTGGTATGCCTGTTATTTTTTCAGCATATTCTAAATTATAGGATTTTACTGAGTTAATTAATTGTTTAAAGTTTTTAGTTTTTAGATATATAAATTTTTCATTATATAATTTTAATTTTATTATAAGATTTATAATCGTGTTTATTAAATATACATCAGTACCAGAATTTAAATCTAAATGTATATCAGCAAACCAAGTAGTTTTAGTTTTTCTAGGATCTGCTACTATTATTTTAGTACCTTTATATTTAGCTTTAAGTATATAATTCATTATTACTGGATGTGTTTCCGCTGGATTATATCCCCATATTAATAATAAATTTGTATCTAATATATCATTAAATGTTCCTGTTTGTGCTGCAGCTCCTAATGTCTGAGATAATCCAGCGATAGTTGATGAATGGCATAGTCTTGCACAGTGATCTATATTATTAGTTCCTAATAATCTAGCTATCTTTTGTAGAAGATAGTTTTCTTCATTAGAGCACCTAGCACTTGCTAGGAAAGCTATAGCATTAGAGCCATAGTTTTTAATAATATTTGTTAATTTATTTGATATTTCATTTAATGCTATATCCCAACTGATTGATATATGTTTATTATTTACTAGTTTTAGTGGTGTATTAAGTCTATTTTTATTATTTATAAAATCTATAGCTGTTATACCTTTAGGACATAGTTTACCATTATTGATTTCATTTCTATATAATTCAATACCAGTAATATTATCTCCTTCTACATTAATAATAAATCTACAACCTAATCCACAATATGGACATATTGATAATATTTTTTTCATAATTTTTATCCTATTAGATTACATTCTATAATATCACCATATTCTATTTCATTTATATATTCAGGTATTTCTATGATAGCATTAGTTTGTAACATAGCAGATAATACACCAGAGCCTGCGCTTTTAATTGGAGTAGCTATATAATTATTTACATTTACTTTAATAAAGTAGGTTAGTTGTTTAGGAGTTTTAATATTTCTATTTGTCATTGCCTTACATTTAAAGGTTGTCCCTGGAAATTCAGAGTTATCCATAAGTTTAGAGACTATGATAGGGAAGAATTTTTTAAAAGTGAGCAGGGCAGCAACAGGATAGCCGGGCAACATAAGTACGGGTTTATTGTTTAATATAGCAGC